>OJMP01001191.1_pt1 | contig 18906 bp, 28 predicted proteins | sample 1597311 | NCBI WGS metagenome assembly OJMP01 (sample SAMEA2452134, study PRJEB22498) | human gut metagenome | biome: human feces; feature: human gut; material: feces | place: Australia | collected 2012 | reverse complement strand
TCAAGCAAGTTGTTTAGACGGAAAGGAACCTCGTTACGGGTATCCTTGGTCTCATCTTCCTCACCAGCTACCAGTACTTCTGTAATCTCGGCTTTTTCCAGACCATCCACAAAGTCAATTGCTATCAGCTCTCCGGTCAGACCATTCGGACCGGCCCCTGTTTCTTCACACATTGCCTTATACGTATACGTTACATCGCTGATAGCTTCCATGACACGGTAATTAAAAGACTTAAGTGAAAACCGTGTACCGATTGGAATTACTGTATTTCCTTTAATCTCTACATATGCATTTGTGGCTTTTTTCTGGTAAATACCACGGTCCTTTGCGATCTCTATCAATTCTTCCAGGTCAGCGGTATCTGCGTGGCTCTGATCCATGATGTAATCCAGCTGTATATATATCTTTTCAAGCTCATATGCAAGGGCAGATATCGCATTATAAACGAGGTAACCTTCTCCAGTCTGTACTCCCGCACGAATTTCGTTCAGCGCATCCTGAAGCAAAGCGCTATATGTCTTACTCTCATACATCGTAATTTACCTCCGTATTTCCGAATTTTGTTACAGCTGTAAAAGACAATAACAGACGTCCATTTTCAAATGTTGCCTCAAAATCTTCTATCCCTGTAATATATGGATTTACCAGCAGTGCCTCACGGATCTCATCCTCACAGTCAGCATTTAAAAATTCTTCTGTTACAGTCTGCCCTATATATTGTTCCAGATCAGCGCCATAGTCCCAGGAATAAAGTGGATACCTAAAGCGCTGCGTATGCAGACACATCCATATCCATACTTTGATTGCCTCAATGCCTTCAACAATCTCTCCGGTCAGTTGACCGGTCTTAAAATCAATACCATACTCTTTAGGCATTTCTATCACATTGGTCATCTGGGCCTGGTCGGCTATCTGAGCCTGTATAAATGTTGGTAGTATGCTCATCCGCCGCTCACCACCCGATCTAGGATCACATATTTCTTATCAGACAACTTATAGATTGCCACTGTATCACCCGCTTTCAGTGGTTGGTTATAGCTGCTTTTGTCCTGATGATTTTCCGGCACATTTACATTTATGCAAACCGAAGCCAGGAGGCGGTCCGGAATGTATAAATCCTCTGCAGATATTGACAGATCTCCAATGCTGCACGTTTTTCCCCCAGTCATGGTAGCCAACTGAACAGGGGCCGTATTATGTACAGCCCCCTGTTCCCGTATTACATTGACTATTCCTGAAAAAGGATCCATTATTTACCACTTCCTTCCTTCTCTGTTTCAATATCTTTTTCATCCATTATCTGTTCAAAAGAAAGTTCCAGATCCATCATGTACGTTTCACCCTGCCAGGTATGTTTATCTGTTTTGATCCAGTATTTTCCAGACAGGCCGGTGGCTGCGTCCTTTACAGCCACCGAATAACCACTAAGGCAGTTCTTATCCCCGATCGCAGTCATGGTTATATTCTGCGTTGGAGTGACTTTCAGCATATTCTTTGCTGCAGTCGCAGGGTCCACACCCTTTTCTACCTCATACACATCTGCAAAAATTCCAAATACATATGTACTGGGTTCGTCCGCTACTTCGCCAATTTGTCTACCCTTATCATCATAAATTTTGATCACATTTTTGATCCCGTCCATGCTCTCCGACAAAGACACGGCAGAGGCATTAGAGTCATCTGACAAAGTAAAATTGCTTACCGTATACACTGCAGGCCATACGCCAAACTCTCGCTGCCATATCATCGGAAGATACCTGTTGCCCGTCATGCGATATGCCTGCGTGTACGCACCCATAATGATGTCATAATATGATACAGAGTCACAGATCATAGATTTAATATTGATCCCTGTTGGTTCAAGGTGGTTGTATGGCACCGCTATATCTGCCAGGACCTGCGCCGCAACTGCTTCCGGAGTGACGTTTTTAAAATTATAGCGTCCAGTGGACTCCAGTAAGTTTTTCATAAAATCATACGCTGTATAGGTGATAGTACCGATTGCCGTGGATCTTTCAATACCAAAGATCTGGCCGAAAAACAGCTCGTTTTCCTCATCATCAGATAATGATATATAATCTCCGGTACAAATACTGGGTATTTCTAATTCAGGGTCATACGGATCATTTAACAAATCAAACGCCACGGATCTGGCCGCACTGTAAATACTACCAGACCATGAAACACTCCCAACAGCTTTTGAAATGTCATAGAACATATTTTGCTGCATTTTGATCAACTTTAAAATCATGTCTTTGCCCCCGGAATTGTAAGTACCTGTCCAGGTTTGATCATATTAGGATTACTCCCGATCACACCCTTATTCTGTTCATAAATAGTTTTCCAGTTCGTTGAACCCGTAAGTTTTCTGGCTATCCCGCTCAGAGTATCACCGGATTTAACCGTATAGCTTTGTGTACTGGTCGTCTCTGGCTGATCCCTTCCAGATGTTCCACTGCCACTATTTCCCGGATCTGGCTGGGTTGGTGAGTCTTTTACCAGCGTGGACGCTGGTATACTGACCGTGCGGTATTCCTTCATAGTAAGTGTGTATGCAATATCACCTGTTCTATCGTTTTCTCCCCACTCAAAAGACTCAATCGTTACTTTCATTGCCAGGATGCCTGTAATGATCAGCTTGACGCTTCCAGCCTGTTTCATTGCCTCAATCTTATTCACCATACTAATTGGTGACTTTGATCGGACATCGCAATAGCTGGCATCATAGTGCATTGGAAAGAAGCTGGAAAAGCTGACTTGCTGCAGCTTTCTCTTTCCACGGAGCGTAACTTCTCCCAGGTTGCACACTGTAACAGAGGTGTTGTCCTGTTCCGATGTAATAGTATAAGATGATGGAAGCACCGGGATCCTTACCCGCTCACCTCCACCTTTAAGCCATATCTGCAACACTTGTACCTCCCATGTTTCCAGCTGCTGCCTGAATTTTTCTGAAAAGCACCTCCGCAATTTTCTCTATATCTGCATCTTCCCGGACAATGATCTGATCCGCCAGTTTCGCAATCTGGAAATTGATGTTTTTTTCTCCCTCTGCCCGTGCTTTACTGATGCTTTCGTCATGCGGATATACCCGGGATCCTCTTGGCAGGTCAATGATCTCACCGCCGCGCTCATTTATCTGAGCAATGCCGCCCTGCCAGTTTCTTGTACCTTTCGCAAGCATAGGGATCTGTGGCATGCTGAATGTTTTACCGCCTACTCCCGGAACCCAGTCAGGGATCTGTAAGCCATTCAAACCACCTAAAAAGCCATTGATCGTGCTGATCAGTCCATTAATAGTACCTTTAAATGTAGTCATTATTCCTTCTGTGATCCCGCCGAACATAGTTGCCATACCCTGCCAGGCCCTATCCCAGTCTCCTGTAAATGCGCCTTTTATGAATTCTATAAAACCTCCAAAAGCAGTCATCATACTATCTATAACTGACAACACCGTATTCACACCGGTTGCAAAACCATTCACAAATCCACCTATGGCCGCTGTAAGCACTATCGCAAAGATATGGGCCAGCTGCTTTGCTATTGGTCCGGCAACCGCCCAGAATGCTCTAAATTTGGCAATGATACTTTGGATATGCCCGTTTGCGCTTTGGAATGTGGGGCCCAGACCATCAACTGAACGTTTAAATACATCCGTATGCCTTCGGACTATGATCATTACTGCAATCAATGCCAATATCGCGCCGATCACAATACCCACCGGTCCGGATATTGCAGCAAACGCAAATTTAAACACACCTCCGGCTTTTGATACCTTTGCGATCACTCCCAGAAAGCTTGACGCTCCTGTTACCACTTTTCCAAATCCAATGATCAAAGGTCCGATCGCTGCAGCCCCTGCAGACAATTTTATAATTGAATTAACCTGTTCGTCCGACATATTGGTAAAGCGATCCGCCGCCTTGTCCACCACTCCTGTTACTTTTTCAAATACCGGCAGTAACTTTTCACCTACCTGAATTCCAGTATTTTTTATCTTATTTAAGGTGATATTCCAGCGTTCTGACGGTGTAAGCATCTTTTCATAGGATTTCTGTGTCAGGCCTGCTGCTGTACTCATCTGCCCCAGACAGTTATTAAAATCATCCAGTCCGGCACCAGCTAAAACGGTCATAGAGTTCAAAGCTTCGACTGATCCGAACAACTTCGCCATGGCATCCGCATCGCCATTTGTCTTTTCTTTGACCTCTTCCATGAATTTGGCCCAGCCTACAGCCTTTAAATGGGTAGCGCTAAAGTCTAATCCCAGCTTTTTAGCTGTTTTCGATGCATCCGAAGTCGGTTTAAGAATATTAGAGTACGCCGCTTTTAAGCCGGTGATCGCTGAACTTGTAGCGATACCATTTTTTGTAAGTATGGCAATACTGGAAAAAAGCTCATCTGTAGATACGTTCAGGGAATTGGCTACCGGCGTTACCTGGCCGATAGATGATGCCAGTTCTCCGAACGTAGTTTTACCATAGTTCTGGGTCTGCAGCATCTGATCTGACAGTTTTTCATAATCTACTGCCCCGCCAAATGAGTTATATACGGTAGTAAGTCCATCCACTGCCGTTGCAGTATCTGTAAAACCTGCCTTGGCCGCTCTTACAGCCGTTGATACCAGATCCAGTGATTTCTCTGTGGCTGCGCCTGCAGAAATGGCACTGTACTGAGCTTCTGAAATGTCTGTAACTGCAACACCTAACTGGTTTGATACATCCAGAGTTGCCTTTTTGATCTGATCCATGCTCATTACTGATGTATCTGCTATCGTAGACACCTTGGCAATACCATTTTCAAAGTCAGAAGCCATTTTTCCAAATGCCACTCCCGCACCTATGACCGGCATGGTTACCGCTGCAGTTACTCCCTGGCCTGTGTTTTGGATCTCTTTACCAGCATTGGCAATGCTTTTCCTCATTCGGTTGCCCTCTGCGGTTGCCTCTGCCATGGCTTTGATCGTATGACCCATAGGGGCCGTAAATTTATCAGTCAGCTGTATAACCGCATCAATAACCCTGCTCATTTACGTGCCCCCTCTTATTTTCTTTCTGTCTTCTATTTCCTGCATCAAAAAAGCCTCCACTACTACCTTTTCCCCCACCGGAAGATTAAAGTAGTCGGAAGGCTTCCAGCCCTTATCGCGAAACAGGATATACATGATATGTGTGTCCCGGTCCGCGCTTATGAGTTTTTTACTTTTTTCTTTTTATCTTTACCGTACCCGCTCAGTTCCGTGACTGCATCAGCAATCTTGGAGATCTCACCACCGTTGAAAAACTTATTCAGTAAGTCTTTTGGAGTTGCACATCCGAAATGCTTCTGCAGTTCCCTGTCTTTCATATCCGGTGATACCATACCAGCAAGGGACAGGTTTACATTCACGGAATGAAGCTGTGCAAAATCCACCTCACCCTCTTCATCTACCATGTTCCCTGCAAGCTCCATGTATCTTTCGCCTGGAATTGCCACTACTGATACCATAAATGGCTTTCCAATGATCTCTGACAGTCTTTTGATCTCAATTTCTTTTTTTGTCTTCCGGGCAAGCTTCTCCGGATCCAGTTCCATAAGTGTATTAACAATATTGTTTTCCATATTCTTTCTCTCTCCTATTTTGTTGTATCTAACAGGTCCCAATCTTCAAAAGTGAAGCTATAAGACTCTTCACCGATCTTTTTCCGCTCCCAGTCTGTAAGGATCATTTTGTCAAACTTGCATCCATACAGTGCTACACGCTCTGCACCGATCGCATCCGGATCATCAATCTTACTGATGATCGTAAAGCTTGGACTTTTTCCCTTTTTCAGCTTTTCTGACATTTTCTTTGTGACATAAGAGCTTACTTTTTTCAGCTTTATTTCGCCTTTTCCCTCAATGCCCGTCAGTTTCTTACCATCTGTAAGGCTTCTGGGGCGTGAGACAGGTTCATAGCTGAGATCAACCTCCGCCTTCAGAGACTCTGTCTCCGCCATATAATCCCCATCAAGCCACATTTCCCCATAAGTTCCATTAAACACCTGGTTAGAGGTGTATCCATTCATCTGTCATATCCTCCTTATCCGATATAAATATCAAGGTCAATGTCCTCGATCGCATCCAGAATACTGATCACAGCTTTTAAGAATACCATACTTCCTGTATTCGCCTGCTTGATCTCATCATCCGTGCATTCTTCCATTTTCTTTTCTTCTCCGTCTACAACTACAATTCCACCTTTTCCGGAAAAATAGCTTCTCTGTGCATCCACATCGATCTCACACTTTCCGGAAGCAAGCACACCATCCTGGATCAGTCCGGCAAAGTAGCTGTTTACAGCAGTTACCAACAGGCATTTATTATCATAGCTGTTAGCATATTTTCCGATGTAGGAGTCCTGCGCTGTCAGGCGGATGTCATCCTTGATCATGTCCATGGTATCCACCACTTTGATCTTCTTAAAACTTTCGCCCTTTGTTCCTGTTGTGGTCACAAAAGAGTTTACAGCACGGCAAACCTTAACCTTTTCCCCGTCCCACATAAAGACAAACTTGCCTGCATCTACTGCCTCATCCAGATCAGATGCACTCATACGGTCACAGTCTGTCATTTCTGCCAGCGGTGCATAGGTACAGGACATAGTCAGCGGAGTACCGCAGATAATGCCTGCCACTCTTGCACACATGTCCTCTGCACTGTACTCACTGTCTCCCTTTACACATCCGGCCGTCACATTTACAACGCCCTCACAATCAGATGCAGAATTTGGCAGTACAGCCTTGTAGGTCAGTCCTGCTGTTCTCTGGCTCTTGATCCAGGATGCTACTACCGCAGTCTTCTGGTCCGTTTCTACAGTCGGAACAACCAGATAATCCCATTTCTGTGTAGCAAAATATGCCAGTGCATCTGTATATCCTGTAGTTTCTACGGATGCACTGGTGATCACATGCAGCAGTATCTTTCTTGGTGCTGTCTGATATCCCATTAATGCCTGCTCAACCGCTTCTTTATTGGCAGTTGAAAGGACATCTGGAATATCCGTAACGGAATAAACCGTATAGTCCGCCTGAACCACTGCGCTTTCTTTCAGCAGCATTGCAATAATGCCACGCTCACCTCTCTGGATCGCTGTAGCGGACTTTTCAATAAACGCAATGTTTACGCTTGGTGCGCCCATTTAGTTATCTCCTTCCTTTTCCATTGACACGGCCAATGTTTCAGCTATCGGCTCCGTCTCAACACGTTCTTTATACTCATACCAGTCAAATTCTATCGTCACCTGCAGAATGTTAAGATATTCTCCTATAAACTCAAAGGATATCTCACCCACCAGCAGCTTTCTGTCTCCTACCGGCAGCGTCATCCCAAAAGCTTCCCTTATCGCGTCATAGATTGACAGACATAGTTCCTCATCATGGGACTGTTCCAACAACGTAGCCTTAAATGTAGCTCCATTCTGCGAAAAGCTTTTACTTTCATGACTATATCCATGTGGTATGATCTCTGTAAAAAAAGCGGGTCTTGTATATCCGTCTACCGTATCATTCCCATATACCTTAATGTCTGGGAACGTCCGGCTTACCACTTCATTACAAGCTCGCTTTAATTCTGTGATTTTTATCATAATTTATGGTCCTTCAGCATCTTATCCACAAATTCCTCAACCAATTGTGGGTACTTCTCATGCCATTCGTTACGGGTCTTTTCGCAGTAATGCTTTCCAGGAACAAAGCCCCTTTCTTCGATCTTAAATCTGGCGCCTTTTATCGTCCTTGGTCTTTTCTGCCTTGTCTCTGCCTTGGAAGATTGTGACCTATTCCTGATGTAAGCAGCAAAGCTTGATATAGGTATCTTTTTTACATGTCCATTTTCTACAAGATGAAAATGTGGGGATCTGTTCGTCACATTTACCCGAACGGTATACCCGGTAAACTGTGTTTTTTCTCTTTCCCGTTTCCAGTTCTTTGAAAACGGCCTTTTTCCCCGCTCATAGCTTGCCGGAAACTTTTTATTGACATCCTTGGTAAACTGTCCTGCCAGATTAAATATCTTTTTCGATGTTTCTTCCGGATACTGTGCTATGCATTTTTCAATATCTTCCTGCAGTTCTTCCAGACCCGTAAATTCAAAATCTGTATTGCTCATAAGATCACCTTGTTTTTCGACTCAGTACAATAGATTTCCAAAGCTACATTATCCTCATTAATGTTAATGATCGAATTGATTTCAAACTGCCGGCCGTTATAAACCAGGATATCTTTTTCTGTGATATCCTGCCTGTATCTGATCGTTATCTTATACTGCAAGGCATTGGCATCTTTATAATATTCCAGAAACTCTGTCCCTCTGTTGGGTTTCAGTTCGGCCCATACCATCATTTTCTTCACCAGTCGGACCTTTTTCCCACCCAGCGAAGAGTCTTCCTCCTGATACCCATATACAGCAACCTTTTTTCTTAATCTGCCAGAATCCAATATGTACATGATGTTCCTCCCTATAAAAGATTGACAGAATGCATATTCAGGATGCTTTCTACCGTCCTGTTGGAGTTTCCTTTAACTGCCGGAGTCATATCCCTATTGGTATAAAAATCACCTGCCAGACAGCATACAGCAGGGACTATATCCGGATATGTATCAACCTCTGCCTCCGTTAGCCCCGTATAGGACATAACATAGCTTTTTGCAGCTTCCAAAAATCCCGCCATAGCCTTTTTTTCTGTCTCATCCAGATCACCGGGCATTATCCTCAGATAATCGGCAATGTCCGCCACTGTAAGCTCACTGACTTTCATTTTCTACCTCCTTATGCAGCCTTCATGGTTAAAGTTGCCATTTTCTGACTGTCTGAAACCTTGGAGTCCAGCTCAAGCCATGCAACTACACCTACTGCATGCTGTGTTGCGTATTTCTCCTGGAGCACCTGGATCTGGACATTTTCACGGACATTTACTGACAATCCGCTCAGATCACCATACAGTACCGGCTTTGCGCCTGCTGCCACTACTGGCATATTGTCTGATACGTATACAGGCTTTCCTAACAGGCGGTACGGAAACTCACCCGTGATATCATCCTGTAAGAGATAACGGTTATTTCCGTCTTTCAGTTTACGAAAGGCAGTAAAAGTAGCTGAATTTACGACCCAGCAGGCATTTTTCTGATACGCCTGTTTTACAGATGACTGGACTGTGATCAGCTCATCCATAGTGATAGCTGTAGCAGATGCTGCCTCTACCGTGTTATCCACATCCAGAGCACCCTGCGCTTTTCCAGATGTACCGATCAGCAGCTCTTTTTCAATAAATGCTGCAATTTCTTTTGCCATTTCAGTCACAATAAAGCTTACAACATCCACCTGAGCATTATTGACTACAGTTTTACCGATCAAAGTCAGTGCGCCTACCAGATATCCGCTCAGATCAATGCTGTTAAACTTTCCGGAGTCTGCTATGATCTCTGTAAATTCTTCCTGATATCCAACCTTAATACCATGAGTTGTATTGGCCTTTCCCCATACCGGGATCTTAAGAGTGCCATTCACATGATAGATTGTAGCCTTTGCATAAATAGGGCAGATATCACGCACTGTGTTGATGATCCGGTTTGCAATGGTTGTTGGAATGACCGCCCCATTGTTTCCCATTGTCAGGTTCTGCTCCCCTGCTCTGGTTTCAAGCACCTGTTCTCCACAACAACTGCGGATATAGTTAGCAAATGCTCGCTCTTCCTTTTCTGCCTGTTCTTTCTCGGTCAGGTCTTCTTTCTTGTCCTTTTTTGCGCCCTTCATTTTCAAACTTCTGGCACGTTCCATCTTTTCAATGGTTGTATCAAGGGTCTTTACCTTTCCTTCCAGCTCATCAAATTTAGTATCTTCCTCTGGAGTAAATGCCCTTTTTTCGGTCTCTGCAGTGTTCGTGAGGTCATTCATTTCCTGCACCAGGTCCGCCCTCTGCTCAATCAGGCTTTTTAAGTCATCTGCCCTGCGCTGCATCCACTTCTTTACTTTCGCTTTTCTTCTCATTTTTCGCTCTCCTTCTTTAAGCTCTTAATGCGCTCTCTGTATTTGCTGTAATCAACAGTTTCTTTCGGTGTTTCAACCTGAGCATAGTCTGCCCTGACTTCCAGAGGTTCTGGTGTGAGCAGTTCTGTGCCCTCTGCCCTGGTTTCTACGCTTGTCCCCGCATAACACGGCATTTTCTTTTCATCAATTAATGACACCTCTACCAGCCGCATATCCTCAATGTACCGGCGCTTCATACCGCTTGACAGTTCTTCCTCACTGGCATCCTGCTCATAAAAACCAAATGACCAGCCACGCAGTTTCTTGTCCCTTGCTTTCTGGATCACTTCCGGATCCGTGATCTCTGCCCTTGCTTTCAGACCGATAGCGTCCTCACAAAGGCTGAGGTTTGTCTGTGTGGAGCCCAGTTTTCTGTTTTCATCATGGTCCAGAAGCAGATCTACCTCATTACGTTCCAGTGCCCGCTTAAATGCTCCCGGTACAACCTGTTCTACAAATCTCTGGCCTGTCTTTTTATCCCGCATTGGTCTCGAGTCCCTTGCCACTGCATTTACATAGCCTTCGATCAGGACACTGTCCGCTCTTAACTCAATCCTCAATATGTTCACCTTCTTTCTTTGTCTGACTGCCTATTCCACCCGTCTCTCCTGTATTCGGTGTGTAGAATTGCCTTGTTTTCGGATCAAAAAGGACATCCTGCAATCCCAGGCGCACAAAATCCAGACCTAACGGCGGATAATTCTCTTTCCTTCGTATCTCATCGATCTGCAGAAAACCGTTTTTGCTGGCAGTCTCATAGGCTTTAAAGCGTTTTTCTATATCACCCTTGGTCAGTTCCGACGTATCAGCGGCAAAAAAATAAGACCCTTTCTCTCTTTCCAGAAGTAGGTCTCTGTTTAACGCACATTCAATTTCTTTTAAGATCGGGTTCAGACAGAACTGTACAAAATCCGCACGGTCCTGCTCTGTAGGTTTACCGCTTATGACCGTTGTCGGCATTCCGAAGATCTTGCAGATCTCATCCGCATTTGTTTTCTTATTCTCATTCAGCTGCATTTCCACGGATGTGTTACTTGCTTCCTGAAATTCCAGGCCATTATTAAGCACGATCACATTTTCATCATTGTTCGCATAAAACTTCCGCCATGCTTCCTTTAGCTTTTTGATCACACCGTTTTCAAGCCTATTCTGAGATTTAAGAAAGCCTTTTTTATTTCCGCCTGTCTTCACCAGATTTTTTTCATACTTCAATGAATTGTAGGCAACGCTGATGACTTCGCTGTTCTCTTCAACAATGCTCTTGCCTGACCAGCCATTTTCCGAATTTCTCAGCAGTTTCAAAAACTCAAATGGTTTGTACTTTATTCCCTGGACCAAAATGTCATAATCCTTAAATATTGGATCCGGGACATACATAAAAGCTACATCTCTCTCCGATACATAATGGAGTGACTCAACCTCTACACCATTTTTGTTGATATAAGCATACCCGCCTTTTCCAAGCAGATAGTCTTTTACCATGGCTCGTTTAAACTGTACCCCATCCAATGTATCCCCAGTGTCATCATTTAATAATTTTGTACGCCTATCATCTTTTATCTCTTCAAGCTGTTCATCTTCGACCCTGTACAGCCTGATCGGTATGGTTGATATGCTTTCCGCAATCTTATTTACACATGAGGAAAATGTTGGAACATTCATTGCCTGGTCTTTTGTGATATATTCATTTGACAGGCTTGCTGTCAGGAGCGCATCCTCTTGCGACTCTTCCTCTGTTTTTTCTGCCGGATCCGCTCTTTTCTTAAAAGGCCACACTTACATTCCCCCTTTCCGTTGTTGCACCGGTGCAATTTAGAATGTCTGCACCACAAAATCATCACTACCGTACAGCAGATCTTGCTGCAGCAGATAAATGGCATTGATCAATGCTACTACCATGTCCACTTTTCCGGTGGATTTTTTCTTGTTTACGTATTTATTCAGATTGGTATCTTCTGTACATCTGGCATTCTGGAAGTTGATCTCTAAAAGGCGGTTAGCATCATAGCCAAATTTTTGTCCCAGAATAGCCTCTTTCAGCAATTTTGTCGGCATATGAAGAACAGAACTATGCTGTTTGATCTCCACACAGGTAATTCCAGCCTTTTCCAGCTTCTGAATTGTGCTGATAGCATTCCAACGGTCATATCCTACCTGTTGGATCTCTACTCCATATTTTTCCTCCAACGTCAGGATATACCTCTCTACAGCGCCATAATCCACTACTTCATCACCACATGCAAGGCATTCTCCTGCTGCCTCTGCCCGCTTATAATCTACCTTCTCTTTCATGCTCTTAATGTCTCTTTTCGCTTCCGGAAGGAAACCCATGATCCTGGCATAGATCATATCTTCCTCTCTTGTAACCATTGCCACCGCTGTATTATCCTCAGTCTGCGATAGATCCAGTCCAACCCACACACGGCGGCCTTTCCACCATGACGGATCTGAGTCTCTGCGGCATGCTCTTACTTTCTGGATATCAACGTAGCCCTCTACACCCAGACCTTTGTAGAGGATATTGCAGTGCTTACATAAAAAGTTTTCCCGTTTATTTTCATACAGGACAGCAAGTGTCCTTTTTTTCTGTAATTCCTTAAAGATATACTCATGCGCAACGGCTACAGGATTGCTCTGGTAAATAACTCTGTCCTCTTTCATCCAGATATCGCCCTGTTGCAGCTCATTGTCCGGCTCATACAGCAAAGCAAACGTCCGGCGGTCTTCCAGAAGTCCATCCAGGATCTTTTTAGCAATATCAATCTCATCAATCATCACATTATTATCATTGGGATACTGTGTGCTGATAATGATCCCAAGCTTATTAAAAAGCGTGATCTGAGATGACCGCATTGCTTCAACCGGATAATCATCCAGCGCCCCTGCTTCATCGGCCAGAAACGCATTTGCCAACTTTCCGTCCATTCCGTCCTGACTATATGCCAATGGCGTATACTCATTGTCATTGATCAGGCAGATGATCTGACTTCTGAGAAGTTTAAACGCCGGTTCCAGTTCGTCATAAAGGGCCGGACTGACTTTTATGATCTTCCTTATCGCATTTTTTAACTCGGAGGACAATGCTAAATCTGGCGCAACTGAAAAGAACCGGGAAAAATCCGGTTCTGTAAGCATCAGCAAGATGAATATCACCGCTGAGTTAAATGTTTTAAAGTTTTTTCTGGCAATCTCCAGCAACGCCGTTGTATAAAACCTGATATCCTGCTTTGTATCTCTGCACTTTGTGCATAATGTTGCCACGATCAACAACCAGGCATAATCCTCCAATCCTTCATAGATTGGACAATGCAGGTCTGGGTGGTTCATTATTTTCAGCAGTCTGCAGATCTTTTCATAGGCATTTTCATCCACAACTGCATCCGGATCCTCTCCGTCTGCAATATGCAGCCAGCTTCCCGCCTGTTTTTTTACATATTTGGGGACCTTGCCCTCTGTCTCAGTAATGCACCATTCTGCATATTTATATGCCTTTCCCTCCTTAACTTCCACCTGCTAACGCCTCCATCAGTGGACTTTTCTTTTTATCTGTTTTCTTCGGTACAGACCGCAGGGATGAAGCTATGGTCATGATGTTCTCTTTTTCAATATCTAGAAGCATCTTTCTTTTTGTCTGTACCTGCCTGTCCAGAGCGATCATGTTCTTTTGCATTGTGCTCTGCAGCATGTAATAGGTTTTCAGGTCCTCATTCCTTTCAAATTCTTCCTTCGACTCCTGAAGGTCCTGCATCTGCCTGTACATCGTTTCCCGCTTATCCTGGAAGTCAGAGCATTCCGCCATAAGCAGGCAGTAGCGATTGATCGTTGCTCCATACAGATCATCATCCTTTTCAATGGATTTCAGAAGCTTACGGATCCGTTGAAACTCTCTGTGCGCTTTCTCATTTTCCTTAACCTCTGCAGTCTCTTTTAAAACCTTTCCTGTCAGGAGCTGCGCTTCTGCCCGTTTCCGTTCAGCCAGTTCCTTTTTGGTCCTGTGTGACTTTCCTTCCAACAAGATCACATTCGTTGGTTTTGGTGGTGTTGGCATATGCTTACTCCTTTCAAAAAATAATTTCAAAAGCTGATCTGGGAAAAAATTGTGTAAAAGGGTCAGGCGTCGGTCTTGGAAAATCGTCAGATAATTTCAGGATATCCCCGGGGGATACCTGGCTGGTGCTGCCCGTTGTGGTGCGCTATTTTTGTCAGCCTCTGCCTGTCAAGCTTTCCTGCCTCTGCCATTTCATGATGTACCCTGCATAAGGTTATGAGATTGTCCCAGTCCACGCGCATGTCCCAGTCCTCCAGTAGTGATATGATATGGTGCACTTCCAATGTATCTGTAGTGTACCTGATACCTTGTCCGTCCAGGTTATACAAACATGCCTGACAAAGATAGTGATCTCTGTTTTTAATAGCTTTGGCTGTCTCTGTCCACCTGAAAGAACTATGAAACTTATCTGATTGTGTTCCACGTTTCCGTGGCTTTGGCTTTTTTCCACAATCGTATTTGCTATCATGGATTTTTCCACAATATCTACACGCTTTCAGCATCTTTTTCTCCATACAAAAAGGCATCCGGATCTCCGAACGCCTTTTCATGCTATTATTATAGCACCCCTTCAAAAAAATTTTTCCATCTCTTTTCCCGTAGTTTCCACTTTTTACGATTCCACTCCTTTTAATTCCAGTATTTCCGGATGGACACGTTCAAATTCCATCAGTGCCTCACCATGTTTATTGATCACATATTTGTATGAGTAGCCCATTGCAAAGGCTAGCTTAGTAAAGTCTCTCTCCTGTTTTACGTATCTTCTGTAAAGAATATCTATGTAGATGCTATCATGCAGGTCATGAATCTGATCTATAATCTTGTGGCACTCTTCCATATACTGCACAATCTGCTCACTGATCTCTGTTTCCAGGCTCATTAATCGCATAGCCTGATCTTCCGTTCTATTTCCCTCTGCCGCTCCAGCAAAGGTAGTCTGGACCCGCTCACCCTTTTCTCCTTTTACAGATATCCCGAGATTTATCTTTTCATCTCTTAGTTCCTGCTTTTTGTGTCTTATCCTCTGGCTTAGCAGCTCCAACTGACTTAAATATTCCTTTGCTGTCATAACTCCTCCTATGATGCGATTCTCTCCCTTACATCCCGCAGAGTCTTCTGTGTTGACTGAGCATAGTACATGCTCGTCACCGCTGGACTAGCATGTCCAAGCACTTCCTGGATCACTCCAATATCAACTCCTGCATTTTTCAGGTTCATGCCTAAGGTCTTCCGCATTTTGTGCGGATATACCCTGGTATTAAGTCCCGCTCTCTTTCCTATCTCTTTCAATATCGATCTATAAGCGCATACTGTCAATCTGCCATATGGCTTCCTTATCTGCGTAAACAGGTAAGGGCTATCATCTTTCCTGGATGCTTGATAGATTTTATAGTAATGCCTTGCGTCTTCATCTAGGTAAATGGTCCGATATCTGCCACCCTTTTCGCCTCTGATCACTATATCTCCTGTTTCAAAGTCTACCTGTTCGATCTTTATGTTGGCAACCTCTCCCACTCTGGCTCCCGTTGATCTGAGCACTTCTACTATTGCCCTCTCACGCGGTGTAGTGCATGCGTCTCTCATCCTGATGATGTCCTCTTTTGTAAAGTAATCAATAGGTTTCATCTGGATTCTTTTAGCTTCTGTTGCTTCTACTGGATTTTCTGCGATCAGCTTTGCTTTTCTCATCCAGGTATAAAATGCTGACAGAAAGCGGCGTTCATTATTGTATGTAGAGTTCTCTACCTTTCCTTTTCTTCCGCTCCTGCGTTCATAGTTCGCCAGATACCACTCAATATCAAGAGTATCTACCTGATCTAATGGTTTGTTTACCATAATCATAAAGCGTTTTACTGACCTTAAATACCCTTCTAAGGTCTCTTTACTGAGGTTTCTTTTTTTGATCATAAAAAGCTGTATCAGGTACTGGTTTCTTTTTTCTGCATCGTCTTTCCATGCTGCTGGCAATGTTGTGATTTCTTCCACGTTGACTTTGACCAGCTCATTTGAGATCACGTTTTCCAATACTTCCAGGATTTCTTTTTCTGCAATATAACATGACATTGCTACCACTACGTTATTTATGATTTCGCTTTTAATAGCCATAAGCAACCTCCTCTTGTATTTTAGACCTGAGTAAGGTATACTTATCTCAGGCAGACTTTTAAACGGCGGTATCATCTTGGCGGGTGGACCGCCGTTTTTTATTTATCCTTCTGTTTCTTTTGGCACAATCTGAATCCTTGCAAGGTTGTAACCGCTTCTTTTGAATTTATCTGTTATATCTCCCCATTCTTCTTTGAACGTTGGTGATTTAACTTTTTCTTTCATTTTCATTCTGGAGCAGTCCTGACACATCATGTATAGCTGCCCCTTTTTAGTCTTCTTTCCAAGGCACCTGCCTTTGCCAGTGTCTTGGAAGCATGTTTTTCTCCTCATCTCCATTATTATCCGTTCCACTTCCTGGCTTTTTTTAGTCCACACTATTTAGGGCCTTCTTCCTTTTTATCCGGTCCTGTAATTGGGTGTACTGTAGCACTTATATAGATTGCTGTTTGCCTTGATGCCTCTGCAACATCTCCATTGCATAGTTTCAAAAATTCTCTATATGCAGTCATCTGCATCTGTGCTAACTGTATTACAGACAATATCATCTCATTGTTTAAAAAATTCTGGTTCACCAGCTTCTTCCTTTCTTGTCAATGACTGTTATCTTTCCCAGGATCCGCACATGGCAGATACTGCATAACACTTTTATCGCTCTCTTGAAATTTATGACCTCTTCTGGAGGTTTGTCCGCTTTTCTGATAGCTTTTCCCGCTGTTGGATCATAATATCCTTCGCCATTTCTTTTTATGTTCATTTACTCCTCCGCTAAATTTCAGTTTACATCATTTGGCAATTGTGTTCCCTTCTTCTCATACAAAGCACAGCTAGACACATGGTGATGGATCCAGCCTGATCCGCATATCCTCCGTTCTTTCCACGGTTCAAGATATACGAGGTTTCCGCCCATGCCACAGATGCCATATCTTACGCCACGTTTTAGACCGTCTTGTGGCTTACATCTCGGACATTCTGTACAATCCAGAAACTCTTTGTTCCCGATAAACACCGACATTGCTTACTCCTCCAAATCTTAATTTTGTTCCTTGCTCTTTGCATAATCTGCAAATCTCTGTAGCTCCATTTCCTGCCGGTATGGATTAAATGTTATATGCATATACTCTCCACATCCTAAGCAGCTCCCAGTTCCAGAATTAACACCCAAATCCATTAATATGCTCTTGCATATCCAGTTTTCTTTACCGCAAAGCGGGCAAACACCTCTATATCTTGGTTTTGTATCCTTTTCCATATTTTTCCTCCAATCTTAATTCAGCCATCTATTGTCCAAATAGTAAAATCCCCATACCATTCCACCAGTCAAAACACACCATATCAGCCAGAACAGCCACGTCTTGGAGAAAGTTTTAAATTTTAGCGTTTCTTCAATATCCTTTTCTGCATAAAATTCCGATTGATCTGCCATAGTTCCATTTCGCAAATCTGTATATGCCGTTCCATGGCACTCTGTCGGGGTTCCATAATATTTAAACCGAATGTCTGAAGACTCTTTTATAGTGTCTATGTAATCTCCTGACGGTATTTCGATCTTTTGATAGTCCATTTCCACATCAAGGAATTTTATCCTCTGACTATGTACCTCTTCACTATCCACCTGGTCCCATGTCCAATAAATCTCTGTACGGGTATGCGTATTTCCCTGGCTGTCCGTTGTCGTAACAGTCCGTGTGTGCATGGTGTAATGCTCTTCTATTCTTTCCACCTGCAGATATGCGCCGCCAAGTTCAGGAAAGGTTACTGGATCAACAGCCTCTAGCTTCCCATAAACAAACGCATTCCCTACAGATGTGTCCATGCAGTACCGGAATTGATCCGGATCTGTGATCTGAATTGCCTTGTAATACTCCGGGTTTTTTCTGATCTGATATGCATCTATCTTCCCAGCTATCACAAATCCCAGGATCATCATAACTGCTATGATCGTGATGCTTGCAATAACTTCCCGCTTTGTTATCTCCATGCTTACTCTCCAAACAAATTTGCAGGTGCATCCTCTGGCGCATCATAGTCAAGCAGCTCATACTCTATTGGTGTGTACCCAGTCCATGCAAGGAAATACCGCGCAGGGAAGCCTTTCACATAACTCTTATATTTGCCAACCTGTGTGTTGTAATTGCTTCTATACTGGGCGATCAGGTTTTCTGTAGTTGCCAGTTCTGTCATCAGCTGTTTATAATTTTCATTACTTTTCAGGTCAGGATAAGCCTCTGCCACCGCCGCGATTGATGTAGTGACATTTTCAATATCAGCTGTCCTACTGCGTCCGTCTACGATTGCCTGAAGCACCTCCGCCTCATGCTTGTCATACTGCTTTACGGTATCCACCAGGTTTGGCAGCAGACCCTGACGGCGCTTCTCTTGTACACGGATATCTGATGCTGCAACCTCAATGGCCTGTTCGTATGTGATCGCCTTGTTTCCGCTGGACTGGATTCCAAATATACACATTACCATTACACAGATTGCTCCAACTCCGCCTATAATTGCCATTTTCATTTACATTTTCTCCTTTCAGCTTACATGTGGTATCGTCTGATAGCACCGGTGTTTCTTCTTCCACTGCATAGTTACTGGTGTGCCGCAGTAAATGCAGTTTATATCAAATACTGGATCTGTTACATTGGTCCTGTATACAGCACTGCGCCTGCATTCGCAATAAACATATACCCTTACCAGATCATGCAGCGGAG
>OJMP01001162.1_pt1 | contig 19376 bp, 17 predicted proteins | sample 1597311 | NCBI WGS metagenome assembly OJMP01 (sample SAMEA2452134, study PRJEB22498) | human gut metagenome | biome: human feces; feature: human gut; material: feces | place: Australia | collected 2012 | reverse complement strand
GCATTTTTATTTTCGCTTGTTTCTCTTATTGAGAAAGGCAAGCAACGCTATAACAAGACTACCAAAGGCACATAACAATGTTAATATGCCGATGAAAATCGAAAGGATTTCAAAAGCTGTCATCTGCGCCACCTCCCTTCCTATGTATTCCGGCAAACCGGTCATTTGGTGTTGGGAGGCTACCACCCTGTCGTGGGTACTTTCCTATGGCTTACGCCATGCAACTAATATATCATTTTCCCCGCCATAATTCAACGATTTCCGTCAATTTGTTTGCCCTTATTTTTCCTTATTTTTTCCCTGTTTGCCTGTTATTTTTTATTGACCATCTCATGGAAATTAGTATTAAATAACTGATACAGACTACTGTCTTTTTCCATCGTATTATCAAACGGAACAATCTTATCGCCAAACCGGATAAGTCCCATTCCCGGCTCTGCTCCGTTCACACAGGCAAGCTGCTCGGAAGAAATATCAAACAAATCTTCTACCGCTTCCTTATCCATTGTTCCCTGATCCAGTAAAAGCATAAATTCAGAATTGGAAACCATTGTTTTGGTAGAACGGTTTCTCTGTGCATCGATCAGATTCTGGCTCATCCCGGTGCAGATACCACCACGCTTGCGGACCTCACGCCACATCTTCTCCAGTGCATGTAAACTGTATTCTTCTCCCCAAAGTTCGTGCATCTCATCCACATAAACCCATGTAGCAACTCCATCCGACTGATTATATTTGATCTTAGCCGTGATACTTTCAATCATCACAAGCATTGCCATTGCTCGCATTCGTTTTCCCAGCTCCGAAAATCCGTACACGGTAAATCGGTTCTCATCGGATATGGACTGCTCTCTGGCAAAAATGTCAAGCGTACCATCTGCAAATACTTCCAACTGGTCTACGATCTCCTGTGCTGCCTCATTTCCATCGTAATGCTCAAGAATATAATCTCTCATCACCGGAATTGTCGGAGATTCCGGACGGTTTCTTGTTCGTCTTTTGTCTTTTCGCTTCTTAAAGTATTCCTCATACATATGACTGACTGCCTTATCAATTACAGCGATGTGTCTGCTGGTAAGCGGCACCGGTTTCAATGCCTGCTCACAGATCGCATAGGCAAACTCTGCTTTTTCCGCTACAAAGCGGTCAATGTCCGGCACAACATCCGGTACATAGAACGGATTGACATAAAAAACATTTTCCGCAGACTGTGTCAGATTGATATACTGACCGCCCCACGCTGCTGCAATGTCTTTGTATTCACCCATTGGATCTACCACGATAATATCGTCCTTTGAGAAACATAACACCTGCCCCATCTCTGATTTCTCATTGTAAGACTTTCCAGAACCCGGAACACCAAACACCATCCCATTTCCATTCTTTAATAATTTACGGTTTCCTATGATCAGATTTTTGGATACCTTATTAAATCCGTAGCAGTATCCCAAATCATCATGGATTTCCTGCACATTAAACGGAATGAAAATGGAAAGTTCCTCAGAAGTAATTGTCCGCATCGTATCAACAAATCTTGCTCCCGTGGGCAATGATGTATTCAACGCATCAAGCTGTCGATAGGAATGTGGAACAATGTCCATGTTGTGCGTTTTTCCAATGATACGCACCTTTTCCGTTCGTTCCTCCAGTTCTTCCATTGAAGCAGCTTTTACCACAATGGTAATTCCCACATAAAGAAGTCGCTCATCAAACGAAGAAATACGGTCAAGCATCTCTTCTGTGTCTCTTTGCTGCTTTCTCCTCTCATAATTGATGTTCGTTGAATAATCTCCATTTTCGTTTTTTAACTCCTGCTCACGGTTAATACTCCGCTCATTAGACATGTACTTTTTCATCACCATCTGATATGCCACATCATTGTCAAGCGGCTCCACATCCATCGAATAAATGATCGGGAAGTCCATGTTTGTCAGTTCATTTAAGAATTGATCCGTCAAACCGTTCGGATATTTTCTGATAAACATCACACAGGCGCAGCTTCCACCCTCCATTTCCAAATATTCCGGATGCTCCCGCAATGAAGTATTGATAATGTCATTTCTCCAGTCCCGTTTCAGATGCAGATATTCATTCCAGTCAAAAGAAAAAGATGCCTCGTCACCCATGCGATAATAACTGTGTAATGCTCGCAAGCGTTCCGTGGCATCTAATGGTATCAGGCAGCTCCCCAATCGGTGAAATAACTGCTGTATGGAAAATTCTATGGTGTTAAAATAATTTCTGGCACTTTCATAATCCGGCTTTCTGCAACTGACAATGAAATACTTGGATTGTAAAAGTCCTCCCCGCCCTTCCTGCAATCGCTTTTCAATCAGTTTGTGGTATTCTTTCGCCAAAGGTTCCATTTCTTTGCTGACTGCGTTCTGCAGAATTTCTTCCCGCAGCCTTCCATTGTCGGCATAATGATTGGATACAATGACCTTGTAGCTGACATTCATTGACCGAAGCAGCGTTTCAAACCGCTTGCCGGTTTCTTCTTTTTCTTCCTCATCCTGCGTGGAAAAGTTAATATCCTCAAACAGATACATCCTGTCAAACTGGTGAATCTTCTTTTTTCCTCCATCTTTATTGATTGGACTCTCCAGCTCAAAGATACCGCTTTCTGATATTCGATAGATCGGTATCGTATCCTGAATACACAGCGGCACCTTGTAAATGCGTTCCGTCTGCGGAGTCAGCGAATCCTTTCTGAATATTTTTAACATCTATCATAGCCTCCTGTTCTTTATCTGTTTTCGTTCTTCTGGAAGATTTTCTCTTTTCTGTTCATTTTCTTGAGAAATACCTTTTTCTGTTGAATCCCCCGGTATCTTTCCAACCACATTTACATCATGGAGATTTTCAACCAATTCACAAATCTTTTGAATGGCAGTCTCTTCCATATTGATCTCCGGATAATAACGCAACATATCCAAATCTATCGTTTTACCAAACACGAAATCCACTTGCATATCTTCCATTTCCGGCTGTCCCGGCTTATGTATCTGAATACCGATACTTGGGATGCCGTTAAGAGGACCTTTTTGATACTCTTTCCACACTGCAACCGCTTCTTCTGCATTTGAAATGTCATCCCGATATCTCCCCAGGGAATGAAACTCACCGCACTCAGCCACGGTAAATGTGATTTCCGGTGGAACATACTGGTTTCGCTCTACCATTTCCTCAAATTCTTCTAAATTAATCGGAACAAGTCGTGAATATTCCTTTACATTACCTTTTACAATGTTCCCATCCGGATATTCTCGCAGATCTGCTACAATTTCATCCAGTGCCTCATAGATGTATATGTCCGGATTGTCATATACTCCACCGTCAATTTCTTTCATATCCGATCCATAAATGATATAGTCATACCCTTCCGTTGCATCCTGGATATAGATGTACCGATCTTCGATAGAAAACGCCATCTCGCTTTCCATATAGATTGTGGCTTGCTGTAAAAACTCTGCGATATTTCCGGATTTGTCCTCTTTAATCGGATTGATATCGACTTTATGGATTCCTACGCTAAATCTATCCTCATGGAATAAATTAAATAAATCATCCTCACGAATGTCCCCTTTGTACTCAAACACTATGTCGATGTCTGAATCTGTTTTTTCTGTTCCCCGACAGCGGCTCCCATAAACCACAACCTCACCAATCTGTATCAATAAATTCTGACCTATTGTCGTATTCATCAGATACTTCCGTACCCTCTCCTCGACTTCTGCTGCATTCATCCCTTCCACCGGATTAAAATACTTTTCTGTTTTCTCACGGAAATCTGCAATTATTTTTTTCTGTCGTTCCGTCCGTTCAAACCGTTCCTCAAAAAAATCCTTCTGTTCCGAAAAGCCAACGTAGTCCACATAAAATGCTTTCTTATCACCTCCGGATTCCAAAACAATCACATCACTTACCGACAGTGAATGCCCGGTAAAATCCTCCGGGCGGTGGAGATTAAACCGTTCATACAAAGTATCCAGCGTTTCTCCGGGCTTTAATTCCCCCTGATACTTTGATTCATAATCACTGACATTTACCTGCAATCCTGTCTCCTGCACATAGTTCATGCCCCAAAAACGGTACTGTTCTCCATTGCTTCCATCCTTGATCTGCAGGATTTCATAGGTAACCGGAGACACCTCTGAACCGGGTGCCTCCTCTCTTACCAGATCTGCTACATGTGCCATCGGCTCCATATAATTTTTTCGGTCAAACAGCTCCGGCAGATGTTCCCGCATACTGAAAGTTTCCCCGGTTCTTCCGGCAACAATGATGTGGTCCTGCAGTTCAATATCAAGAAAGCTCCCGGCATACATCATCTTTCCGGTGACTTCACGGTCTTCCCTGCTCGGTGCGAGACTTGACGAGGGATGGTTGTGAAGCATTATCACTCTGGCAGCATTACTCAAAACCGCCGATTTATACACTTCCCTGCCTGTCACCAAAGAAGCATTGAGACTCCCAATGCTTACGATATTAAAATTGATGGGGTGGTTCTTTCCATCCAGATTGACCACACAGACCTCCTCCCGGTCAAGCTCTGCAAGGATCGGGACCATGATAGAAACAGCTTTTGCCGGTGTGTCGATCGACTCCATACTGAAGACTCCCTCTTTATCCACCAGTTTCAGCCGGACGTCCACCTGCTTTAATTCATGATTCATCGGCAGCCACCTCCACTGTTACGGTAAGTATCTCATTGTCATCCTTTTCCATAATAAGTTTTTTCAATTCTTCCAGAGAATGAATCTCGATGCTCTCTTTCATTTGCTCACTCATGTAAACCTCCGTTCTTTTTGTTACCGGCTTCTTCCACTGTGCTTGATCGGCTCATGAACCTGTTCCTGCGTTTTTGTCTCATACGCAGTCTTTCCCTCCATAACCCCCATGGCAGGTTCTTGTAAAATGTTCTTTCCCTGCTCCTGTTTTAATTCCTTTCCCGGAGCACAAATGCTTAGCTTGTGCGTCTTGGCATCATACCCATACACCTGATCCGAAAGGATCTCCCCTTCCGCCACCTGCGTGGCATTGACATCCTGCACCATGTTCCGAAGTTCTTTCGGATCCATATCCTCACTTTTTGGCATGATCAGCACTTCATGCACAGATGACGGGAGAACAAAATAATCTCCGCCCACCTTTTCCGCTATCATTTTCTGGATATTGTCATCGATAATGCAGGCTGCTCCATTGATCTTGCATTCATTACTGAGGCAGTACAACTCCGGTCCCCCTGTCGGAACCATCTCTTTTGCACACTCTTTCGCTTCTTCTAACGGCATCCCTTCCCTTCTTGAGAATTCATCGGCAAAAAGTTCGATCATCATTTCCTGCAGCGACTGAAATGTAGGAGGAAATAAACGCCCCATGTTATCCATTGCCAACGCATGCAGCTCCTCTTTATTCACCCCGTACCCTTTCAGCATTGCATCCGTGATCATCAAAGAGCCAAGAGTCCTTGAATCCCCTGTCATCTTGATATGATAAGTGACTGCAAGATCTTCCTTCTGTGTATATGGTACATGTTCCAGACGGCTGCTGTTCTTTTCAAGATTCACCAGTTTCGGAAAGATATTGTCTTTGACTGCCTCAAAGTTTCTGATATCATCTACATTAAGCTGAAAATCTCTTGTGAGTGCCGATCCCATATTTTCCACATAGGTATCGGCTACCTCTGCAACGATCTCGTCCAGATCTCGTCCATTCTCATACTGCTCATATAGTGGATTCAGATAAATATTGGGAGAAAGATTGCTGTCTGAATCGTGAATATTTAACCCATCTAACATAACATCATTGTTTTTTACCATCTGATGCACCGTGATCTCTGCCTGCTCAAATTTCTCCGGCAGATAATCTGCCACATTTTCTTTTACATAATCCATAAATTCCTGATAATTCTTCATGTCGATTCACCTCATATTCTTTCTGTCTGGACAAATTGTCCAAACGCTGTTTAATGCATCCCATGTGATCTTCTGGTATCGGCCGGCTCTCTTGGTCTTACATGATAAACCGTTCTTTCTTCTCCTACTGCTGAAAGTCCTCTTAAAATCCTTAAATGGTCAAACGGTTTCATCCGGTTTTCCCCGGCATCGTACTCATAAGCCGCATGTGTTTTCATTGCCGTCGAAGACAGAACCGAATCACTTAAGTGGCTGAGTACCGTCCGCAGATAGATCACGGCGTCCTGTTCCACTTTGGGAGCGATCAGATATTCCGTATCAGAAAGAGGAATGGCATAATAATCACCATCCATATACTCTGCCATCTGCTTTTGCATTTCTTCACTGTCAAGACTCTCCGCATTCTGTTCCGATGAAAAGCATACGATCTCATTCTCCTCTTCCGGCAGGACATCGGCTAACAGTTCTCTTGCCCTCTCTTCGGATATCTCATATTCCTCCATAAACTCCGGTAAAAGGTGCTCTGTAAGCCAGTCACCAAGCGGTGTGACCGTTGGTTCATTTTCAACCACCGGTGTCTCTGCTTTTTCATCCATGTTAAGAAGTGCATCAAGCTGTGCTAACTGCTCCATCTTCTCCTTTAATTCTGCTTCTTCCGGGAAGGGTTTCTGCACCTCCATCTTTGCCGTTTCCAACTGGTGTGTGACATTGTTAAGTTTTGTCTCTGCTTCTGAAAGTTCCCCAGCCATGCCATCTAAAACATTGTGAAGTCTTGTGATACTTCCAAACGCATCCGAACCAAGTTCAAAGTTGTGGCTTAGTTCTCCTTTCAGACTCATCACAAACTTGCGGTTAAAGGAATCAAATGTGACTTTCATTCTCATACCGGCATACTCACCGATCTCTACCATCTGCTGCAGGGAATCCATCTCCTGACACATAGCAAGAATGGCTGTTCCTGCTTCCTTTTTGTCCGTAAAGATACGGTTTCCCACTTTCATGGAAAAGTTGTCCTTATCCGCCGGAAGATTCTTTCGCACGGTTTCCATATCTGTCTGAAATCCCCGAATCCGCTCCTGCAGAACTTCGATCTGCTTCGGATAATTCTTTGCAATGTTATCCTCCAGCCGGTAGATCTGACTGGTATGGTTTGCTTTCATCAGTTTCAGCCTGGATACCTGAATATCCAGATCCATCTTTTCCTTGATATAAGGATTTCCGGTAGCAAGTGCTTTGACCTCGGCATAAGTAAGTGCTGCTTCATCCACATCCTCACAGCTTCGTACCGGCGATTTACTTGTCATGATCTGGCTGATGAATTTCTGCTTGTTTTCTATTACCTGCCACGAATAACTGTCGAATGTGCCTTCTGTCACATAACGAAAAATAGACACGGTATCATTTCTGTTACCCTGTCTGAGAATACGTCCCTCCTGTTGTTCAATGTCAGTCGGTCATTTTTTGCGGACAGTTCATACATGCTATCCTTTTCTGTTCTCTGCTCCTGCGTTTGCTCTCGTTTGATTTCTCCCTCCGTATCTTCTTGGCACAAGCAGGACAATACCTTGATGCACCAGAGCCCGGGACATATTCAACGCCGCACACCGTACAATTTTTAGCGGGCATTGCTGCCCACCGTTTTGTAGGTATGATATGTAATTCATCGACAAAGCCGATGAATTTATAGTAAATCTTGATTTCCTGCTTCACTGTTCCGTCTGCCATCTTCTCACGCTCCGAAACAAGTATCTTGTCTATGAGTGCGTTTATAACTGTTGCATCCAGTTCTTTTAAGCCTTGATAATTTCGGATAAGGGCGAGGAAGTCACGGATTCCCCGTGATTTCTCGTAGCTTTCATTAAGAGTTTCCGTCACCTCTTTCAGCCTTGCTTCAATTTCAAGCTGCTCTTTCTGGTATTTCCCCGACATCATCTCAAAATTCCGCTCGGTAATACGCTCCATGACCTTATCCTCGTAGAGAGAGGAAAACAGCCTGTCCAGTTCCGCAAGGCGTTTGTTCAGCTTCTTACGTTCTTTCTCTAATGCTTTCGCCCTGCTCTGGTCTGTTTCCGTGAGCCGCTTTTCTATGGCCCTGACCGCCTTTTCATCATTCACTGCCATATCCGCAAAACAGTTGATGTCGGCAAGAACGGCATTGAATAAATCCCTTGCTTCTATATTGTGGGCACTACACTCGCTTCTTCCGTTTCTTGCATAATTATTACATGAATACTGTACACAGTCGATAATCTCTGGGCGTTTCCTCCTGTGTACGTTCATTGCCCGCAGAGCACATCCGCAGTCCACACACTTGATAACGCCTGCAAAAATATTTACAAATCCTCCCTTGTTCTGTGGAAGCCTACGACTTGTAATAAGCTGTTGGACAATATCAAATTCCTCCTGCGTGACTATTCCCTCATGGGTATTGGGTATCACTTCCCATTCTTCGGGCAGCTTAGAGGGGCGTTTCTTGCTTTTCATATTGGCGGCAATCCGTTTGTAGCCTACAAGATTTCCCGCATATATCGGGCTTCTTAAAATGCTCCTCACGCTGTTCCCACTCCAAATATAGCGTTTGTCCTCGTTCCCCTCAAAATGACGTTCAAAGCCTGTTTCGCCACGCTCCGCCGCATAAGCGGCAGGGCGTAGGATATGCTGTTTATTAAGATGTCTGCAAATTTTGGCAACTCCATTCCCTTTTAATGCAAGGTCGAATATCTCTTTTACAACATGTGCCACTTTATCATCTATCAGCAGATGGTTGTGGTCGGCAGGGTCTTTGATATAGCCATAAGGGGCGGTAGTTCCCATGAATTTCCCCTGTTGAAACCTCGCCCGATATGCCGATTTTATCTTAACAGATATGTCAGCGGCATACATTTCGTTTAAAATGTTGCGGAAAGGCGTGATGTCCATAGCAGATTTATTCAAGGTATCTACGCCGTCATTGACCGCTATATACCTCACGTTATGCTCTGGGAAGAAAACTTCCAGATATAACCCACAATCAAGATAGTTTCTCCCCAGACGGGATAAATCTTTCGTAATCACGCAGTTTATCAGACCGCTTTCAATGTCTTTTATCATATTCTGGAAACTTGGTCTTTGGAAATTTGTACCAGAATAACCATCGTCCACATACGTTTTTGCTATGTGCCATCCCTGCTTTTTCACATAATCCGTGAGGATGGATTTCTGTGTCGCAATGCTCGCACTCTCGTTATCCGTACCATCGTCTTTAGATAAGCGGCAATAAATGCCGACTAAATAGATTTTCTTTTCTTCTTTGATTCCTGCCATACTGTAAAACCTCCGTATCTGTCCTATCTGTTTTCATGTCCCATTGCGTACATTCTAAGCGGACAGCCCCTCATTGTCGAAGGTGTCGCCCTCGGCAATCTTCTTCCGAATATCCTCGGAGATAATCGGGACAAACGCTTCTGTAACGGTCTGTGTGCCGACATATTCACGGCTGATTATCATCTGCACTGGTGCTTTTGGCACGATACGCTTTCTCTTTTTATCTGCTTTCTTATCCTCGCCCATACTTAAATCTTCCTTTCCAGACAGGGCAGGGAAGAGTTTGGAAATGTCCCCGCCCTGCCAATCAGATACCATTAATCCTCGCTGTTTAATTCTTTCTGTAATGCTTTAAGGAGTGCCGCCGCTTCATCAGCGTTCAGCGTGATTCCCTTGCCGCACTTTTCACGGTTCGGGGAAAAGCTGCGGATGTCATACTTCGGCTCTTTCCCATTCCATGAAATGAGATTGATTTCCTTTGTGTAGCCACTGTCGCCCGTAGACAATACTGCGATTTCCTTTACGATTTCATACTGGATTTCTCTCATTCTCCATACCTCAACTCTCTGTATTTACTTCCCGAAAAAAGAAGATTAGCGGCTGTCACGGTTGCGTTTCCTCTGCAACTCACGCTCCAAAAGTTTGATGATGGTTTCCTCCATCTGCTTCGGCGTTGTGTTCTTCGGAAAGTATTTTTTCAGCTTGCTTGTGTTGATTTTCAAGGTTTCTTTCTGGTTGCCCTTTTCCTCCGTCATAATCGCAAATATCGTATCCATGTCAAGCCGCCCGCTCTGGCTTAACTGTTTCATCCGCTGTGCCTGTGAGAGTGAGGGCGTTGCTTCTTCGCTCTCCATCGTGGCAAAGAGGTTTTCCTGCTCGTCTTTCTTCAAGAAGGACAGTTCCACCGCAGGCGTGAGGGCGATTTTCCCCTCGTCCACCATCTGCAAAATCGGCGGTATCAGTTCCGTCAGGCGGATAAAACGCTGCACGGTCATCCTGCCCACGCCGAAGCCCTGTGCCACCTTGTCGTCCGTCCGCAACTTCGTCACAACTTGTGACGAGGTTAAGTCTGTGCGGAAACCCTGCCGCTTCATGGCTTCGGATTTCATCTTGTAAGCAAACGCCCGCTCCGATGGCAGGATATTCTCACGCTGCAAATTGCTGTCTACAAGGGTGATGATGGCTCGGTCACGGTCTAAGGGCAGGACAAACGCAGGCACGGTATTTATCCCTGCAAGTTCAGAAGCACGGACACGCCGCTGTCCTGCAATCACTTCATAACCGTCCCCGTCCTCTTTCGGGCGTGTGATTATCGGCGTGACAATGCCAAATTCCTTGATGCTTTCCGCTAACTCTGACAGTGTTTCATCTTCTGCCACATGAAACGGATTGTCGGGGAACGGGTACAAGTCTTTGGTCTTTAACACCTTAAAATCCTGTTTCTTCATTCACATATCTACCTTTCTTTCGCTCTGCTTCTATGATTTTTCTGCAATTCTTCCAACACTTCGGGCGGTATTTTTGACAGCAGCCGCCCCATCTGCTCGTTGGTTCTCTGCAATTCAAATATCTTCTGATTCGCTTTCTGCACCTTTAGTTCCTGCTCGTACTTTTCATCACGCATACGCCCCGCATAGTCTGATTCCTGCCCAATTCTCTCTTTCAAACTGTCGATATACGCCTGCTGTTTCCCGATTTCCTTAGAGAATTTCTCCACGTCTGGCAGCCATGCAGAGAGTAAATCTAACGCTTTATCCCTTTTCTTCCCTGCGTTAAAGGCGTTGATGTCGGATAGGGCAGACACGATTTCTTCATACTGTTTATCAAGCCTGCCGCCTAATTTATAGAGCCATGTGGGGACGTGTTTCCGCTTGGTTTCCATTGAGGACTGCCCCCGTTCAAGCTGATTCCACCGTGAGGACATCCGCTCATGGTAGGCGGTCTGCCACTCGGATAATGATTTCTGGTTGCCTAAGATAGCTTTCGCTGACAGCTTATTGTCTGGCGTAATCGGCACAAAGCAGAGGTGCATATGGGGCGTTCTCTCGTCCATATGGACGACAGCGGAGAGGATATTCTGCTTTCCAACACGCTCCGAAATGAAGTCAAGAGCCGTCTGGAAATACGCTTTTTGTTCTTCGGGCGGTAACTGGTTCATAAATTCTGGTGAAGCTGTGATGAGCGTTTCCACCATCATCACGCTGTCTTTCCTTGTCCTGCACCCCGCTTCGGCTACCATGCGGTTAATCTCTTTCTTGTAGGTGTACTTTGGTGGTGCTATGAGATGGTAATTGTTTTTAGAGCGTTCCATATCTATATCTGGGTTGCTTTTGTAGGCTTCTTTCTTCCGCTCGTTGTGGCGTTCACAAGCCGCAACGCCGCCCGCTTTTCGTTTCTGGAAACGCAGGATTGCATAAGGCATAGGCGGATTCCTCCTTTCTTTCGGCGGGTGACCGTCCTTTGGGGTGACAGCGGTGACGGTGGTGACAGCAGTTTTGGGATCCCCCCTGCCGACTGCCGCAACTGTCACCCTCACCCCCTGCATGACGGTCATGTCGATGATGACGGTGTTTTTGGGATACCCCCCTCGCAAGAGCCGTCACCGTCATGCCGCCATTCTTTTATCCGAAGCCGTAAGGCGTAGGATAGCAGGGCACAGCCCTGCCTTAAGGGAGTCCAGAGGGAACGTCTGGCACACGACTTTGCAGGGCAAAGTGTAGTGTGTTACACCCTGTAAACGCAGTCGGAAAAATCGGAATGATTTTTCTGACCGCAGGGGTGGTTTTACACGACCGAAAAGGGCGAGTAAATCTCACGCCTGCATTTTGCGTTTACGGGGTGTTCTCCCGTAGGGATGACAGCGGCAGGGTATCCTAAAATCACTGTCACCACCGTCACTGCTGTCACCCGCAGGGCAGAGCCGCCAGCTTTACATGGCTTTAAGCGTCAATGACAGTAACAGGGGGGTATCCTAATATCGCTGTCACCACCATCACCGCTGTCACCCGCCCTCCTTGCAAGGGCAATCCGCCTGCCGTCTTTCCTGCGGCTGTACTGGTAGCAGATACGGTTCTCGCTTAAAAATGTGGTGCGGTATTCATTCAGCCATTTCGTAATCACCGTGGGTATGGTTTCCGTTTCCCCCATAGCGGCTAACAGTTCCGTTGCCGTGCCTATCCATTCTTCCTTATCCCTCATAAAATCCACCAACCGAAAAAGGACATCTGGTATCGTTTCTTTCGCAAGCTGCTCCTGCGTTTTCCGCTCCACAAGCTCCCAACGGCAATCACGGAAACGCAGCGTGTATTCCTGATAAGGCGTGTCCCTGCCCGTCACATACAGCTTGGCGGTGTCAGACGCACGTTTCTCCTTTTCCAGAACAAAGGTAGCGTCCGCACTCCCCGTTAATCCTGTCGTCCCAGACACCTTGTTGAACACGTCGCTGTCATTCTGCTTTCGGATGTGGTGTACGACAATGACCGCCAGAGAGTGCCTGTCGGCAAAGTCTTTGATGAGGGAGATGTCCCCATAGTCGCTTGCATAGGCATTGTCTTTTGAAGCTGTACGGACTTTCTGCAAGGTATCAATGACAATGAGCCTGCTGTCTGGGTAATCTTTCAGATAATCTTCAAGCTGCACGATAAGACCGTCTGACAGCTTGCAGCTTGCCACGGCAAAGTGGAGCCGCCCGCTTGCTTCGTCCGTCAAACGAAATAACCTGTCCTGTATGCGGCAGAACGTGTCCTCAAGGCAGAGGTAAAGCACATCGCCCTCCATTGTCGGCATATCCCATAAAGGGATTCCCTGCGACACGCATAAGCATAGCTTCAGCATGAGCCAGCTTTTGCCTATCTTCTGTGAGCCGCAGAACAGCGATAAGCCTGTCGGGATAAGGCTGTCCACCACAAAGGATGGTTTCTCAAGCGGTTCATAAAGGAGCGTTTCGGCGTTGACTGTCTGTAACTTCTGCATGGCTTTCCTCCTTTCGGGCGGTGTCTTTGTTTTCGTTGCACATAGGCGTTGACCTCCTTAAAAATAGATTTACTCCCACGGAAAAAAGTGAGAGTATGTAATGCCGCCAATCCCACACAAATAAAAAACAGATTTCTTTTTCGGGCGGTGTCGGTCACGGTTGGAGATATTTCTTCAATTTCCGCCTTTACTTTCTCCTTTGCAATCGCAACAGATTTCTGTATTGCCGAAGCGGTGCAATGCTCCATAGCGGCGATTTGGTAAAAATTGAACTCATACTCGTAGTAGAGCAGGAAACGCCGCCTTTGTATCTCTGGAAGGCTCCCAACCGCCTTATAGAGCGTTTCATTCCGTTCTTCCTCAACCATGCGTTCATCAAGGCTCTTAGGCACACGCAACGCCCGTCTGTAAAGGGTTTCGTCCCATACCTCGTTAAACTCCCTGTGCCGCTCGTCCCATTAGAAAAGATTCCTGTTCCTGCGCTCCATCTGCCGAAACTCCATAAAGAACTGTTCCGACACTTCCAACTCGTGGGATTTGCCCTGCCCGTCCTTAAAGCTGATAAAATACCTTGTGCCGCTTTCCGTGGATTCCTCCCGAAGCGTGTATGCCTTAACCCTGTATGCCATCCTGTTGTCCTCCTGCAAAAAATGAGTGAGGGGATTTCCATCCCTCACCCAGTAGCCCGCAGGATGGCAGGCTGTTTTAGAAGCTATAAAATTTTCCGCAGCTTCTTCCGCAGATGGTCTAACCTCGCATAGATGGCACCAGTCGTCAAATGCACAAGCGGGGCAATCTCCTTTGTGGAATACCCCTGCATTTTCAGCAGGACGATTTTCAAGGTACGCCCGTCCACCGTGACTAATACTTGATAGAGATTTTCGCTCTCAATCTCGTCCAGTAACTCCGCAACCGTACCCACCTCCGTCTGCCGCTCCCTGTCTGCCATGTCCTCAAGGTATTCCGCAACGTCATTCGTCCATCGGTAAAACCGCCTGTTGGAATTGAAGTCTGCCCTGTCCGCCATGCGTATCTGCTCAATGGTCGCTTCATCAACGCCGCACTCACGCAGCAGCTTTTCCTCCGCTTCTTTCCAGATACGCCATTTCCTGTCCTCCCGTCCGTGGTTGTATGCCATTCTTACTTCCTCCAATCAGAATTGATTGAGAGGGCAGAGAAAAGCCCCCTCATCTTCCCAAAGGAAAAAACAAGGGGGCTGAACGCCTTAAATTTTAATTTTCTATTATCTTTCTTAGTTTTATTAGGATTCTGGCTTTGCGTTTGTTTACAACGCTCTGGGTTATGCCCAACCTCGCCCCGACTTCACGCTCGGAAAGTCCGTCAAAAAAGATTGCCTGTATCAGCTCCTGTTCACTATCCGACAGCAAAGGCAGGGCGGCTTTCAGCCTGTCCACCATGACCGCATTGACAACGGTTTCTGCAATGTCCACCGCTTCATCAGTGATAAAGTCCAGAGGATTCCCCTCGCTGTCCGTAAATCCGTCGAGAGATAGCAGTCTATTCTTTGTATCTAATTTTTGCAGATAACGCCACCGTTCCTTGTCACGGTAGAAGTCTGTGTATTGCTCCCTCACGACTTCAAGCAGACAGCCTTGAATGGGGATAAACAGCTTGTCCATATAGGTCTGGTCGGATTCCCTGCAACGGCAGAACTCCGTGTAGGATAATTCCACATAGCCGCCACTTTCTCTGATATATACCTTTCTTGGTGCATATTTCACCATAAATACCTCCCATCTGAATTTTTGAAATGTAAAAAATCCAGATGGAGAGGCGGAGAACGACACCGCATATCAGAAACAGCCCTACGGCACTTTCCAACAAAAATCGACAAAAGAAAAACCGCAAAGGCTCTGTGACCTTTACGGTTATAGGAAATAGTAATTCTATTGTATGGAGATTGTACTTCTACTTTCAAGGTGAGAAGTACCGTTGCACTGGCAGAAATTTTTTTAACTGGTTTCCTGCCGTTCTCTGATATGCTATGTATTGATAAATTTTGCTTCGTATGAGCAGATAGATAACTGCCCGAAAAAAGGACATAAAAAAATCCCTCCAAATTTAAAAACAAATTCAGAGGGTAATTTAGGGTATAACAAAATAACCCACCCGAATATCGTTTTTTTTATTTGGTGAGTTTGTTCTTTCAAATACGAAACAAAAAGAGCCGATGATTCGTGAATTGTTCCACAATTTCATCGGCTCTGCGTCTTAAGCGTCTGGCTCTTTGATGACAGTTATCTTCAAGTTGTCAACTTTAATCAATCTTTCTTGTCTGCATTTTGGACAATAAAGGGGATAATTCTCCAAAACAGTGTCCTTCCTAATTTTATTACGGGTTTTGCTCCCACAAACAGGACACAATATCCATTCGCATTTCATCATAATTAGTCTCTAATCCTTTCAAATCTCATTTTATATGACTTTTGCAAGCTGTTAAGCTAACTTGTGGAACATATGCCGAACCTTATCTATACGGCTATTCGGGCGGCGGGGTTGGCAAATAAATTTACCAATAGCTGGCTGGTATCCTTTTAACTCTGTCAAGCAGACTCCCTGCCCATTTGTGAAATAAGTTAAATCGTTCCTGTATTCTTGAATACATCTAGCAGGGATTTCTCCTTTCAGAATGACCTCGTCATTCTTTATCTGAGTACTTACAATATCTGCACAATACCTTGGAGCATCATGATACGCCCGTGAGAGATATTCCTGCGGTGCATAAATTTCAAAGTGGAGATATGGCTCTAATAGTTCTGTCCCTGCTTTTTTTAAAGCCTGCTCCAATACGATAGGGGAAAGCAGCCGAAAGTCTGCGGGGGTACTTACAGGACTATAATACAATCCATATTCAAAACAGATTTTACAGTCTGTCACTTTCCATCCATACAGCCCCTGCTCGCAGCCATAAAGAACCCCCTCCATAACCGCATTTTGGAACGATTGATTTAAATATCCAAGTGAAACTCTGCTTTCATACTGCACTCCGCTTCCAATAGGGAGCGGCTCTATGGACAACCCGACAGAAGCCCAGAAAGGATTTGGCGGGACTTCTATGTGGATGGTATATTCTGCTTTTCTAAGCGGTCTTTCCATATATATAACAGTAGGCTCTTTTATTTCTGCCTCCACATGATATTTTTCCTCAAGGATGGCACAAATGACTTCCATCTGCACATTCCCCAAAAAAGAAAGTATAATCTCATGCGTTGTAGTATCCACATAATATTTTAAAAGAGGGTCGCCATCTGAAATTTCTGTAAGTGCCCCAAGCAATATTTCCCGCTGTTCAGATTTCTTTACTGCAATCGTTGTTTGGAGCATAGGGAGAGGATTTTCAATAAATTTTCTCTGCGGCAACAGTATTTCGTTCCCCAAAATACTGTTTAGCTGCAAAACATCATTTGGTAAAATTACAATATCACCAGAGCAGGCTGTATCGGATGAATATAATTCACCGTTTGTCGGAACACACATCTCTGTGATTTTTATTTTCTCTTTTTCAGATATTCTAATAACATCCCTCAAATGCAATGTTCCGCTATATATACGCACATAAACAAAACGCCGCCTTTTCTCTGAATATTCAATCTTAAAAACCTGCCCGCATAGTTCAGATTGACCTTCAGGCGTTGATGAATAAAATTTACTGGCAATTACTTCTATAAGCTGCCGAATCCCCAGATTGTTTTTAGCGCTTCCGTGATAAACGGGAAATAACGTTCCGTTTTGGAATCTCCTGTTTTCTTCCTGTTCCAGTTCTGACATTTTAAACGGTTTCCCTGACATATATTTCTCTAATAGTTCATCGTTTCCCATAATTACCGCATCCCACTGTTCCATATCGTCATTGTCCGTTACATTTATATGGGGATGCTGCCCAACCTTTTGCTTCACTATAATTTCCGAAGAAAGCTTTGCTTTCATTTCCCGATATACCATTGGCAAATCAATCCCCTCTTGGTCAATTTTATTGATGAAAAAAATTGTCGGAATCTTCATTATCTGTAGTGCATGAAACAGTATACGGGTCTGTGCCTGTATGCCATCCTTTGCAGAAACTAATAATACTGCTCCGTCTAATACGGATAAAGAACGGTATACTTCCGCCAAAAAATCCATATGGCCTGGCGTATCTATAATGTTGACTTTTACATCCTCCCACTGAAAAGATGTCACTGCTGTCTGGATAGTGATTCCCCTTTGACGCTCCAAATTCATTGTATCTGTCCTTGTTGTGCCTTCATCTACGCTCCCTAGTTCTGCAATTGCACCACTGGTATACAATAAACTTTCCGTTAATGTTGTCTTTCCTGCGTCAACGTGAGCCAGAATGCCTAAGTTAATTATTTTCATGTGATTTTCCTCCTATCAACACCCAAAAAAGGGCATAAAAATACCCAGTGATAAATACTCCTATCACTGGGTAAATAACTCCAATAGCCCCAAAACACTTATATGTTTTCGGGCATATAAAATTACATGATAAAAGTATTCTTAAACTGGGTACAAAAAACTAAGCCCCATATTAAAAGTGAAACGGGACTGCTACTTTTTGTTCCCACTATCAAATTGACAGTTTATTTAAGAATACCTTGCCGCATATTTATTAACTCCTTGTATAATACTGAATCTAATTATATTCCTTAACCCTTTATTTGTCAAGCTGACAAACTAAAGCAGAAAAAGCGGCAGGATTTCCCCCTGCCACTAATCATCTGTTTATGCAAAAATAATTTCCTTTTCCACAATCTCCCTCGCACAAGCCCTTATGTTATTGAGGCATCCTGTCCATTCTAAGGCGTTTTCTGCCTTTAGCTGTTCCGTTATGCCCTGTGCCTGTTTCATACCCTCTATGAGCCTTTCAAAGCCTTCCTGTGCCTGTCTGTCAATGTCGGCAAGGTAAGCATTGAGCCTGCCGCTTGTGAGAAGATTGGTGTATGTAATTTTGCGGTACTCCCGCAGATAGTCCAAGTGCCGCCGTCCGAATAAGTCTATCGACTGTTCCTTTTCGGGTGGTATGGTAAGGCAGGGTAAAATGTATTCGCCTTGCCGTTCGTATCTGCCGCCCATTTCCTCAAAGATTGATTGTACCATTTGTTTTTCCTCCAAATAAGATATTCACTCCATACTCATGTCTGCTATCATTAACACAATTTACGTTTTCTCCTTATCTGGTTTCATACATCTGTGAAAAATAAAGAAATTTCTGTGCAGATAAAAGCAACAGTGGAAAATGACAGTCAGATGTACAAACTGAAATTACATACGCTGTGGTCGCCTATGAAGAAAGATGTATGAATAGGAATTATCGGTTTTTTTGAAATGGCAAAATAAGTATGAAGATTATAAATATAGAGTGTATGGAATCAATCAAATTCATATGCTCTTTTTCTTTTTTGATTGAAATAAGTATGCGTGGACTACTTTTGGGTGCGAGTGTGATAGGGTAGCGCAAGAATAGATTAGATGGAAAGGAAGAGGCACCGTTAAGTAGGTACCTCTTCTTTTTAAAGAGCTAGCTCTTTTCCTGATACGGGAACTTGCATCTCTGGAGCATTAAGCAGTGATGTGAAATTCTGCCGAATGATATCAAGTGTCTTTTGCTTTTTCTGCAGCTCCTGTTTTTCTCGGACGGTAGCAGCCTGTTCAGATTCAAGATTTTCAATCTGCTTCTGGATTTTATTAGAGCTTGGGATTTTGGTAACGCCGAGATCCTGAAGCTCTTTTTTTAGTGAATCGTGTAGCTGGTATTCTGCCTGATGCTTGGTACGGTAAGCTTTTGGATTTTTAGCAGATTTGCAATCTTCAATCACTTTTCGGCAGAGCCGATAAGAATCACAGTGCTTTTGAATGACTTTCTGTGTGCTCAGCTCACTGTTGATTTGTGCTATTTTTTGGTCGGCAACTTTCACAGAAACTTCAATGTCAGATACATGCTGCTTGAAATCCTCATAATTCAACAGGTTATTTTCGGAAAGATAGTTAAAGGTGCGGGCTGCCTCTTTCAGATTATTGAGCTTTGCCCATCGTTCAAATCCTTCTCGATTGCCGGTCGTAACATAAGTGGAAATATTGATATACAGGCGAGCTTCTCTGGACAGATGCTTTGGAGCTTTCGCTTTGCTACGATTTTTAACCAGACGGATACGGACATTTTCT
>OJMP01001157.1_pt1 | contig 19435 bp, 18 predicted proteins | sample 1597311 | NCBI WGS metagenome assembly OJMP01 (sample SAMEA2452134, study PRJEB22498) | human gut metagenome | biome: human feces; feature: human gut; material: feces | place: Australia | collected 2012 | reverse complement strand
GCTGAATATTGTCAAGAGCACACAGGCAAAGAGCAAGATTAATTCATGGTTTAAGAAGGAATATAAAGAAGATAATATTATCCGCGGAAAAGATCTGATCAGTGCCTACTGTAAGAGCAAGGGGATTAATCTGCCGGATATCATCAAGCCGAAGTATCAGCAGATCGTTCAGAAAAAGTACGGATTCCGTGATTGGGATGCAGTACTTGCAGCAATCGGACACGGCGGACTCAAAGAAGGTCAGGTTGTGAACCGCCTGCTGGAAGAGTACGAGAAAGAGCATAAGAAAGAGATCACGGATGAGAATATTTTGGAGAAGATCTCAGAAGCGAATAAACAGAGAGTCCACATTGCCAAATCAAAGAGCGGAATCGTAGTTAAGGGAATCAATGATATGGCAGTACGCTTCTCAAAGTGCTGTAATCCGGTGCCGGGAGATGAGATTGTCGGTTTTGTAACAAGAGGGCGCGGAATGTCGATCCACAGAACAGATTGTATCAATATCATCAATCTTTCTGATGTGGAGAGATCCCGTCTGATCACAGCAGAATGGGAGGATAATGATCTCGAAGAAGGCGGTCAGTATCTTGCAGAACTGAAGATATTTGCAGACGACAGAAGAGGACTTCTGCTGGATGTATCAAAGGTATTTACTGAAGAGAAGATTGACGTGAAGTCCATGAATACCCGGACGAGCAAGAAGGGTACGGCGACAATGGAGATGGGATTTGTTGTACACGGAAGAGAAGAATTGAATCGTGTGATCGGAAAGCTCAGACAGATTGAAAATGTAATTGATATTGAGAGAACAACAGGCTGATGGAGGAAAACGAATGAAGGTTGAAAGTATTGTACTGGGGTCAATTGGAACGAATTGCTATATTGTAACCAATGAAGAGACGAAGGAATGTTTTGCAGTGGATATGGCAGAATGTCCGCAGGAATATGTCAATTATATCAAGAACAATGGATTGAAAATGAAAGCGTTGTTTCTGACACATGGACATTTCGACCACATTATGGGAATTGATGATTTCCTCAAAGCCTTTCCTGTGCCGGTTTACGCAGGCGAAGACGAACTTCCGGTGATAGAGGATGACCGACTGAATGTTTCTTGTATGTACGGACCGAAATACGCATTCCACGGAGCACAGCCTGTAAGAGACGGTCAGGTGATCGAATGCGCAGGAATTGAAGTTGATGTACTTCATACACCGGGACATACAGTAGGAGGATGCTGCTATTACCTACCAAAAGAACATAGATTGTTCAGTGGAGATACGCTGTTCTGTGCTTCCATCGGAAGAACAGACCTACCGACAGGAAGCAGCAGCCAGCTGGTCCGCTCTGTACAGGAGAAGATCATGACACTTCCGGATGATACAAAGATCTATCCGGGACATATGGAAGAGACATCAGTTCAGTTTGAGAAGGAGCATAATCCATTCATATGATAAAGATAGAAAGTAAGAAGAACAAATTTACTTATAACGTATACCATGTCACAAAAGCATTTTATCCAAAAGAGGATATCGTGCAGACAGTAGATGAGAAGCAAGAACCACTGGTGAAGATACATTTGCCGGAAGGGACTTGCTTTTCCCTTGCACCGGAAGAATGCGTGCAGACAGAAGATGTGCAGGAAGAGAAACGCGATGTAACGAAGAAAGTCTATCAGTTTCTCTCAAAGCAGACAGGACAGGAACTTGCCTGGGGAATGCTGACAGGAGTCCGTCCGACAAAGCTTGTAATGCAGAAAATTGAGCAGGGAATGACAAAAGAAGAAATCTTTGAATTTCTAAAAGAACAATATTGTGTTGGCGATAAAAAAGCACAGATTGCCTATGAAATTGCCTGCCGTGAAAAGGCACTTCTTGATCAGTTGGACTGCAAGAATGGTTATAGCCTGTATGCAGGAATCCCATTCTGTCCAAGCATCTGCTCCTACTGCTCATTCAGTTCTTCACCAATCGCTGAGTGGAAAGATCAGGTCGATCGTTACCTTGATGCGATGATCAAAGAATTGAAAGCTACGGCAAAGCTGATGCAGGGAAAGACGCTGGATACCGTATATATCGGCGGCGGAACACCGACAACACTCGAGGCAGATCAGCTTGACCGTTTGCTTGGAACAATCCGGGAGAATTTTGACCTGGAGCATGTGCTTGAGTTTACAGTTGAAGCCGGAAGACCAGATAGTATCACACGAGAAAAGCTCGAAGTGATCCGCAAATATCCTGTAACCCGCATCTCTGTCAACCCACAGACAATGCAGCAGAAGACACTGGATCTTGTCGGAAGAAAACATACGGTAGAAGATGTAGAACAAATCTTCCACCTCGCACGTGAGCTTGGATTCGATAATATCAATATGGATCTGATCGCCGGACTTCCGGGAGAAGATGCGGCAGATATGCAGGATACACTTGAGAAGATCGAGAAGCTTCATCCGGATAGCCTGACAGTACATGCACTCGCAATCAAACGTGCGGCGAAGTTCGGCCAGGAAGGAAGAACAATGGACCCGGGGACTGAGATCACACAGATGGTCGAGGCAGCAGCAGCGTCAGCAGAACGCATGGGGCTTGTGCCATATTACCTGTATCGCCAGAAGAACATTGCCGGAAACTTCGAGAATGTTGGATATGCAGAGCAGGACAAGGCTGGGGTGTATAACATTTTGATCATGGAAGAGAAACAGGCCATCCTTGCTTGCGGGGCCGGAGCATCCACCAAACGTGTATGGAATCTACCAGACGGTTATCACATCGAAAGATGCGAGAATGTCAAGGATATCAAGCAATATATCGCTAGAATTGATGAGATGATTGAACGAAAAAAAGCACTTTTTGAGAAGGATTGAAAATGAAAAATACCTCCCCAAAAAGGACTGGTACATCATTTGTACATCAAATTAGTTCAAAAATCTGTGAAAATCAGTGCTAAATAATACCAAATTTACTATATGACGTACAAGAAAACCTAATAACCTTACCTTAAAAGACGAATTCATTATGCTAAATGAGTTCGTCTTTTTTTCTGTTATTGTTTAAAACTTGCGAAAGGAGGAGGAAAAATGACATGTACAGCGTTAGGAGGAAACAGCAGATGTTAAAGATACGATTAATGGGAACGAAAAGTGATATTAGATAGTTTCAAAATTTTTTGCAGATTGATTCTGACATAGAGGTATTAGAATTATCAGATATCTATCCGAATAAAGGAACAGATAGATATTATAGATCATATGCAGAAGTAGAAAGAAAAGATGGCAACGCAGGCCGCCCAACAGAGAATGGAAAAAGCAAATAAAGGCACCAGTTCCACCGATCAAAGCAAAGTATCCTATCATGGATTGGAAGAATCTTCCGTATGCATCAAAATTAGATGGAGATCAGATGAATGAAATCTTGTTGGGGGTGGAAGAAGGACTGACTGATGAGCAGGTGAAGTCTTATTTTAAGTTGCCAGCAGATCAAATGAAGCAGTATCGAAGAGAACAGCTAGAGAAAGAATAAAAGAATCTAAAGCGGAAAGGAGTTTGTCAATTCTTTCCGCTTTAGATCTATTAGTGAATCGCTTTTATTATTAATCTTCTTTTAAACTAATGTAACGGTACACAGTGGATTCAGAAAGTTCTAATTGTTTGGCAATTTCTGAGATAGCACCTTTCATACGCGGAATTCCTTGGTTAGTAAGTTCCCAAACGATTTCCATTTTTTCCTGTCTGGTCATGCGTTCAGGCGGAATATTAGAGTCAGCAATCGTTTTAGAAATAATAGATTCTGCAAAAGAAACAATTGGAACATCTAGATTTTCTTCTACCATAGTGGTAGATCCAGTAATAGTTTCTCCCATTGTCATGGAAACTCCCATTGGTAAACAACCGACAAATTGCTGAGCCGCTTTCATGAAATTTGTGATAATGGTAGTATCTGTATTTAAACAAAGCATGCCAATTAGTTCGCCATTATTTTTTATATAAAAAGTAGAAGCGATGAAATCCTTTCCTCTCGCTTTTGCAGTGTAATTTACCAAATAGTCTTGTGTCGTATACGCTTGATTGTTTGTGACTTGGAATGCAAAGTCTGTAAGCGAACTTCCAATGGTTCGTCCAGAGTGGAATCCGTTTTGAATTGCAATAACAGAATGTTCTGGATTAGACACATCATGTAGCACAATTTCGGTGTTTTCACCTAATATTTCACTAAGAAAATTGACAATAGGGACGAAAATGGAAAGAATCTCTTTATTGGTCATTATGAATACTTCCTTTACTGCTTTTATAATTTTAATATACATGTTATACAAAAATAAGTCAATAAAATTGTAATAATAGTAAAAAATTATTTTTTTAATAAAAAATTATTGTAAATAAAAATGTAGGGGTGTAAGATGTGATTAACAGAAAAAAATAAGGGAGGTGAACCTAATATGAAGAAAAAAATTGAATCAATGAAAGCTCCAGCAGCAATTGGACCATATTCACAGGCAGTGAATAACGGTGGATTGGTATTTGTATCAGGACAGTTACCAATCGATTGTGAAACTGGTGAATTTGTATCTGATGACGTATCAGATCAGACACGTCAATCGCTCGAGAATATTAAGTCAATTTTAGCCGAAGTTGGATACGATATGGATCGGATTTTAAAAACAACTGTATACCTTCAAGATATGAACGATTTTTCGGCAATGAATCAGGTTTATGAGACATATTTTACAGCCCCATATCCTGCTCGAGCAGCATTTCAAGTTGCAAAGCTTCCGAAAGGTGCAAAGGTAGAGATTGAAGCAGTTGCAATGTGAGTGTTTACGAAAACGAGTAAACTAAAGGAAAGATGAGAAGAGGTGCATCTTATGGATGAAAACAAAAAATTAGAGTTTCGTGGTAGTAGTTTTATGGCATTAGTTCCATTTGCAATCTTTATTGTTATTACAATTGCATTATCATTCTTTAATGCGGCTGATACAAACATGATGATCGGCGCAGGTGTTATCGGTTTGTTAGTCGGAATGTTTTTCGCAAAGAATCTTAATGATTATTGGGACACTATATTGGAAGGTTTAGGTTCAAAAGTTGCAATGACAGCAGTAATGTTGTGGTTAGTTGTAGGAATTTATGGAAATATTTTGAACCGTGGACAGATTGTAGAAGGTTTGGTTTGGTTAAGTGTAAAAATTCATGTTAGTGGAGCAGCATTTACAGTTGCAGCATTTATCTTTGCGGCAGTATTTGCAATGGCAACAGGTTCTGGTTTCGGAACAATTTCTACAATGAGTTTTATTCTTTATCCAGCAGGTATTTTGTTAGGATCAAATCCGGCAGTATTGGCAGGTGCAATTCTTTCAGGAGCAGCAGTTGGAGATAATATTGCTCCAGTTTCAGATACAGCAATTATCGCTTCTTCCAGTCAGGAATATCAGAATAGAGAAGGAGTTGCTGATATCGGAAGTACAGTAAAAACAAGAGCAAAATTTGTTGTTATTGCAGGTGTTATTTCCATTATTTTATTCTTTATTTTTGGTGGTGCAGGTGAAGCAACAGATGCAAAACAGGCAGAAATGCTATTAGCTCAGTATCAGAATCCGAAAGGACTGTTACTTTTAATTCCGACAATTCTGGTTATTGCGTTAGCAATCAAAGGCATTAATATTTTTGCAGCATTAGGAACAGGAATCATTACAGCATCCGTAATTGGTCTTGCAGCAGGATTATTCCCAGCTTCAGCGTTATTCTCAATGAAAGACGGTGCGATTTCAGGAGCAATTCCTGAAGGTGTTGCAGGAATGACAACAGTAAGTATCGTATTGATTTTGGTTGTTGCTATGGGAAATATGCTTGTTAAAAGTGGTTGTATGGAAGCAATCGTTGATTGGATGAATAATACGATAATCAAGACTCCTAGAGGCGCAGAAGTAGCTATTTGGGTATTAGCAACAATTTTTGGTATTTTGATTGCAGCGATTAACACAATTGCAAATATTTGTGTGGCACCATTTGTTAATGCAGTAGGTAAGAAGAATAATCTTCATCCATATAGACGTACAGATATTCTTGCAACAACAATTTGTTCCTTCCCATTCTTCCTTCCATTCGGAGGATGTGTACTGTTATTGTTAGGTGGAATTTCTTCCATGATGGATACATACCCATTCCTTCCTAAATTAGGTGGAGCTGATATGATGTTTACAACATTTTATAGTTGGGCAATTTGGATTGTAATGCTTATTGCATGTTTGACAGGATGGGGACGAGCTTTTGAAGGCGAGAATGGAGAATATATCCCTGCAAAAGAAATGAAAAAGAATAAGTAATAGACATACTAAATAAGAAGCAAGTAAATAAGGAGGTTTTTACTATGCATGAATTGTCACAGATGATTAAAGACGATATGAAGCCAGCATTAGGCGTAACGGAACCGGGCGCAATTGCATTTGCAGTAGCAAAGGCAAGAAGTTTCACGAAGGGTGATATTAAGAAAGTTAATGTTGCAATGAATAGTGGAATGTACAAAAATGCATTTACTTGTGGAATCCCAAACAGTAATGAAGTAGGTAATGTATTTGCAGCTGCATTAGGTGTAGTAGCAGGAAATGCAGACAAGGGATTGGAGTCTCTTGCAGATGTTACACCTGAAGATAATGTAAAAGCGCAGGAAATGATTGATCAGGGCAAGATTACAGTTGAACTGAGTGGCATTACAAGTCGTATTTTTATTGAAGCTACAGTGGAGACAGAAGAAGATAAGGCAATCGTAACAATTCGTGATTCTCATACTAATATCACAAAAATTATAGTGAACGATAAAGTCGAACTGGAAACAGAGGATGAGAAAAAGACAGAAGAAGATGGCGGTGAAGAAGAAGCCCATTCTATCCATAAATATACTTTACAGCAATTATATGATTATGTGACAACTGTAGATATTGAAGAAATTCGTTTTATTAATGAAGCATACAAAGTAAATCTTGAATTGTTCCATGAAGGCTTGGAAAACCCGAGAACAACATTTGCAAGACAGTTGTTAGCTATTAATAATGGAAAAGAAGTTTCTGATGATGAGCAGAAAACAGCATCTTTGATGTGTAATGCAGCAATTGAGGCACGAGTTATTGGATTAGATAAACCGGCTATGAGTATTACAGGTTCTGGAGCACATGGAATTATCGCTACAATGCCATTATATGCAGCGTATAAAGTAAATGGATACACAGAAGAACAGTTGCTTCGTGCAACAGCCTTGAGTTATCTTGTATGTATGTACATAAAAGAGTATTCAGGACGATTATCAGCATTCTGTGGCTGTGCTATCGCTGCAGGTTCTGGTATGGCATGTGCACTGGTTTATTTACGCGGTGGAACAGTCGAAATGATGGCTCATACATTGAATAACATGGCAAGTAGTATTACAGGTATGATTTGTGATGGCGGAAACCAGGGATGTACAATGAAGGGAGTTGCAGCGGTAGATGCAGCGTATAAATCAGTTGAATTTGCAATGAATGGTATTTATATTTCAGAAGTGCATGGAATTAATGGAAATACACCGGAAGAGACTATGCGAAATATGGGACTGATTGCTTCACCTGGAATGGTTGGCACAGAGAAAACAATTGTTGAGATTTTTGAAGACAAGCTGAAAAAGTAATATTTTTTAATTTTTAATCCCAAAAAGAGGCGGATATCAATGGAACAACCCAGAGATATTCGCCTCTTTGGAAATATTATAACATCACATTATTTTTTACAATAATATCATATATTGTTTTTGGATTATAGTGTTCTGAAATCGTTGTAAGAAATTTATGATATTGTTTCGAAGTCATTTTTTTATTTGATTAATAAGATCACCTTTCATCATTTCTAAGCTAGTCATAAAGTTCCCCTTTTATCTATACGATGATTCTTGTAATCATTGTACATACAGACATTGAATAGATATGACTCTACTGTACTTAACTTCAAATTACAAAGCAAGATTTAAAAAAATGCAATAAAGTGTTGCATGTTCCGGTAAAAATTTGGAATGTGCAATACTAAAATAACAGCTGTACACATGTTTTTAGCAGACTTATTATATATAGCATAATCAAAGCAGAAAATGTAATAAGTAGTATAGCAGCGTGTCGGACAGTTATATTATCAAGAGATAACTTCCATAAATATTTCTACAAGAACTGGTGAACTTCCTTAGCTGTAGCAAGCCAAGTATTATCATGGGAACTATCAGTGTTCTTCCTTTCATGGATATGTAATTTGCCATTGAAAATCTTATATTCTCTTTTGTAAGCCCCACCTTTGTTACTATTATAGATGGTGTTTATAATAAATCCATCATTCGAGTCGAGAAGTATTTGACAGTTGTTTTTTGTCAATTTAATTAATCTAAGTTTATCAAAAGTATCCATTTTCACCTATCAGAAATCATATTTTTTAGGATCTAGTCAAGAAGCTATAAGCAGTTTCTTTCGTTCTTCAGGATCCATAAATTCTAATTCAGTAGGATCCAGTCCGGATAATTCCAATTCAGTTTTTGTAGTATTTTGATCTTTCATATTATTACGTCACTCACGTTAATATTAGATATCCATTGTAACATAATTATGATAGAGGTGTGTATAAAAATTTGACAGAGAGTGTTGTTTTTGTCAGAAGAAAAATACTAATAGGGATTTTTATAGTGATTATAAGCACATATATGAAGATGTTGATAAAGTGATAAAGAAACACGTTACGTGGTTAGAATAATATTAATATGAAGAACTATGGTTTCTTTCAGAACATATTTCGTAGAGTAAACAACTCTACGAAATATATTATACAACATAATTTCCTGTTTTTTCACAAAATAATCATAATTATACTACTCTTATAATTTATTTCTGTCAATAAATCTATGTTAATTTTATGTTTTTATACATTGCATTAACATTAGAATGATAATAGAAGTTATTTTCGTTGATCTTTTTTTATTTTCCAAAGAGACTTTTAATTATTTACCGTCAAATATTTGGTCAATTTTCAGTCCATGTTATCTAGAGAAAACAATTCAAAAATAGATAAATCTATCTGAATTTCAAAATTCTATACAATATTTCAAAACTCCATACAATTTATTTACCGTCAAAATTATGGTCAGCATTCTAACAACCCTTGATTTATAAGGCTTTCTTCAAAAATTTCGTAGAGTTGTTTACTCTACGAAATTTTTTCGAAAAGGATGAAGGTCTATGGGAAGAAAACCAAAAGATCTGTCAGGCCAGAAATTTGGCATGTTGACAGTTAAGGATATGACAAAAAGAAGAGATGGCAGAGGTTCAGTCTATTGGCATTGTGTATGTGATTGTGGGAATGAAGTTGATGTACCAGCGGCAAGACTTATACAAGGAACATGTCATAGTTGTGGCTGTCTACAGAAAAAAAATCGTCAAGAAATCGCACAAAGACGACATCTTGTGGACGGAACTTGTGTTGAAGTGTTGGAAAAGAGAAAAAGCAGAAAAGACAACATGAGTGGCTTCAGAGGTGTATTTAAGCTGAAGGATTGCGATAAGTATCGCGTGGACATCGGCTTCAAAGGAAAACGTTATTATGTTGGACTCTTTGATAATTATGACGAAGCGGTACAAGCAAGACTCGCAGCGGAGAACCTGATTCACAATGGTTTCATTCAGAAATGGAAAGAATGGAAGGAGAAGGAACAGGAGAATCCAGAATGGGGAAAGGAGCATCCGTTTGTTTTTGATGTGAAGAAGGAGAATGGAGAGATTCTGGTGAGCGTTTGAAAAGAGAGAAAATACAATTATTGTACCGAGAAGACATGACGGCATAAGAGAATACTTAGCCGACTGTGGAAGCGATGTACGGTGACTTAAAAAATGAACCGAACTGTATGAGTTCAGTTCATCATCTGCGAGGCTTGCAATTAAGTCAGGAATTGCTGGCATGTGACAAGCAAGTGGACAAAGTGATATTACCGATTTTGAATAAGTAATCTTGATAAAGAGTATATCACAAACTGGAACATTGAGTTGGATATAAATTCTGCTTAAAACAGTCTTAATAATATTAAAAAAGATAGTTCAATGTAATTAAGAATAAAACACTACAGCTTGTTAAAAGCAAGTTACAGAGAAAAAGAAATTAGATAAGTTATAAATAGAGTAACAGGAGAATTAAAATGATTATTACAAAAACACCTTTTAGAATGTCCTTTTTTGGGGGAGGAACAGATATGCCATCATTTTTTCGGGAAAATGGCGGAGCTGTATTATCTACAACATTTGATAAATATTGTTATGTAAATGTTCGGCATTTGCCACGTTTTTTTGATTATTCGACTGAACTTTCGTATTCAAAAACAGAAAGGGTCACAAATATTGAAGATATTCAGCATCCGGCAATTAGAAATGCTATGAAATTTTTAGATATGCATGAAATTCGATTGACATATGAAGCTGATTTGCCAGCACGTTCTGGATTAGGAACAAGTAGTTCTTTTGCAGTGGGTATGTTAAATGCTTTTTATGCATTGAAGGGAAAATATGCTGATAAGAAAAAACTGGCGGATGAAGCAATTTTTTTGGAAAGAGAGTTATGCCAGGAAGCTGGTGGTTGGCAGGATCAGATAGCAGCTTCATTTGGCGGTTTTAATCGTATTAATTTTACAGATGAGGGCTATGATGTACTTCCATTAATCATTTCACCAGAAAGAAAAAAACAACTTAATCAGAATTTGATGATGTTCTTTACTGGATTTACACGTTTTTCATCAGATGTTCAGAAAGCAAATGCAGCAGGAAAAGTAGACAAGACAGCACAGCTTAAAGAAATGCTTTCTTTAGTAGATGATGCGGAAAAGGTATTAACAGATAAAACAGTCGATTTAGATGAATTTGGACGAATGTTAGATCATACATGGAAATTAAAAAGACAAACTGGAAATGCAGTTTCTACAAGCAATATAGATATTCTGTATGAAAAAGGAATCAAAGCTGGTGCATTAGGAGGAAAATTACTTGGTGCAGGCGGAGGCGGTTTCTTAGTATTTTATGTACAACCAGAAAAACAAGAAGAAGTTAGAGAAGCAATGAAGGAATTGATGTATATTCCATTTTCTTTTGAAGATGGAGGAACAAGAGTTATTCATTACACTCCAGAATCATATGAACCATTAGTGTAAGGAGAAGCAAAACATGAAAGTTGTAATTATGGCAGGTGGAAAGGGAACAAGAATTTCTTCAGTTGCCAGTGATATTCCAAAACCTATGATCAAAATTGAAGGTAAACCTGTTTTAGAACATGAAATTGAATGTTTAAGAGATCAAGGATTTAAAGATATTATTCTCACTGTGAGTCATTTGGGTAATATAATAATGGATTATTTTGGTGATGGAAGTGGTATTTCACCAGTAACAGGTAAAAGTTTTGGAGTGAATATAGAATACTATTTTGAAAAAGAGCCATTAGGAAATGCAGGAGCTTTATTCAAAATTAAAGATAAGCTGACAGAAGATTTTCTACTTTTAAATGCAGATGCTATGTTTGATGTGGACTTTAATCGTTTTGTTGAATTCCATAAATCCCATGGTGGACTGGTTACTTTATTTACTCATCCTAATAGTCATCCGTATGATAGTGGACTGATTATAGCAAATGAAAATGGTATTGTACAGAAGTGGTTGGCAAAAGAAGATGAAAGACCATTGTATTATAAAAATAGAGTAAACGCTGGTCTTCATGTGATGTCACCGGAAATTTTGAAACAAAATATTGATACTCCTAAAATTGATTTAGATAGGCAGCTTTTAAAACCTTTATCCGGAACAGGCAAAATGTTTTGCTATGATAGCCCAGAATATGTAAAAGATATGGGAACACCAGATAGATACTATGCAGTATGTGAAGATTTTAAAGCTGGACATGTACAGGGAAAAAATTTAAAGAATAAGCAGAAAGCAATTTTCCTTGATAGAGATGGGACAATTAACAAATATGTTGGATTTTTAAGAAATATTAATGATTTTGAATTGATTGATGGAGTATCCAAGGCAATCAAAAAAATGAACGAATCTGGATATTTAACAATTGTTGTAACAAACCAGCCAGTAATTGCTCGTGGTGAAGTGAGTTTTGATGAACTAGATGAAATTCATAATAAGATGGAAACTTTATTGGGCAAAGATGGAGCATATATAGACGGTCTATATTATTGTCCACACCATCCGCATAAAGGATATGAAGGAGAAAGACCTGAATTAAAAATAGAGTGTGAATGTAGGAAACCGAAGCCAGGGATGCTTATGAAAGCAGAAGAAGATTTTAATGTAGATTTAGAGAAATCTTGGATGATAGGTGACGGTGAAAATGATGTTTTGGCAGGAAAAAATGCTGGATGTAAAACGGTATTAATTGGAAATCAGGATTATCAACAGGATTATACAGTCTCATCATTAAAAGAGTTTGTAGATAGAGTGTTGTAATTGATAAAAAAAGGAGTTTTAGAGCAATGAAAAAACTAGAAGAAAGATTACAGAAACATGTTGATTTACTAATAAAAAGATACCCTACATTAAAAAGCATTGAACAATCTATTATTGATGCGTATTTGGTCATGGAAGAATGCTATGAAAACGGCGGAAAATTGTTAATTGCAGGAAATGGTGGTTCAGCAGCAGACTCAGAGCATATAGCTGGTGAATTGATGAAAAGGTTTAAAACTCCTCGTCCGGTTAAAAAAGAATTTGCAGATAAACTTATTGCGATTGATTCAGAGAGAGGAACTCAACTTGCAAATAATCTGGAATGTTCATTAGTGGCGATTCCATTAGTGGCACATGAAGCGTTAACTACAGCATATATTAATGATGTTGATGGTTTAGGTGTATTTGCACAGCAGTTATTTGGATTTGGAAAAGAAGGAGATGTATTCTTAGGAATTTCCACCTCTGGAAATAGTAAAAATGTGTTGCCTGCTACTGTAGTTGCACGTGCTTTGGGTATTAAGGTTATCGGTCTTACTGGAGCAAAAGGAGGAGAATTAGCTGAAGTAGCAGATGTTGCTGTCAAGGCTCCAGAAACAGAAACATATATGGTTCAGGAGTTGCATTTACCTATTTATCACTGTTGGTGTCTTATGCTTGAAGACAAATTTTTTGGAGTATAGAAATGAGTAGATCAAAAAAAATTTTATTTGTTATGCCGAGATTACCTTTTCCGGCAACATCAGGAAGAAAAACTTCATTATATCATTATTGTAGAATTTTATCGGAAGAACTTGGATATAAACTAATAGTGGCAGCATTTCTTGAAAAAGGAGATGATCCTAATTTAAAGCCTAAATTTATTGATAGATTAGAAACATTGCCAAAACCGACTTCAGTAACAAAGATAAAGAATATTCTTTTTGATTCTGTATTGTTAAAAAGAAAACCGATGCAAGTTTCACTTTATTGGAATCTAGAAGCCAAAAAAATTATTGATACGTTAGTAGATGAAGAAAATCCAGACATTATTATCGGAGATATGGTACGTAGTACGGAATATATTAGAGATTACAATGCTTTTCGCATAGCTGATTTGGACGATCGAATCTCTTTGAGATATCAAAGACAGCTAGACTATGATATAACTGGAATAAATCCATATGGTGCTTTTTTAAATACTCTACCTAAAATGATTCAGAAAATTATGCTATGGAAACCATTAAAAGTATATGTCGTAAAAAATGAAATTAAATTGTTAAGACATTATGAACTTGAAATTTCAGAACAATGCGATAAAACTATTTTCGTGGCTCAACAAGAAGCAGATATATTAAATAAAGAATTAAACAAAAATAAAGCTTGTGCAGTTCCGATAGGGGTAGATGTGGATTATTTTTCTTTGAGATATAAGAACAGTAAAGAAAACAAGATTGCTTTTCTTGGAGCATTGGGCGTTGCACATAATGAATTTGCAGTACGTTATTTTATCAAAGAAATATTACCTTTAATTTTGTTAGAATGTCCAAAAGTAAAATTTTTGGTTGTTGGTGGAGGAGCTTCTGAAAATCTATTAAAACTTCAATCAGAACATGTGACTTTTACAGGAAGAGTTGAAGATGTACGAGACTATCTGGAAGAGTGTAGTGTTTTCGTGTGCCCAATGACCTTTGGAAGTGGAATAAAAACTAAGAATCTTGAGGCAATGGCAATGGGACTTCCAGTGGTGACGACATCTATAGGAGCAGAGAATATTAATGCACAAAATGGGCGTGATTGGATTGTCACAGATTCAAGTCAGGAATTTGCAAAGGGTGTTTTAGAGATTTTGACAAATGAAAATAAGAGATTGTCTCTGAGTAAAAATGGTAGTGTTTTTGTAAGAGAACACTTTACATGGAAAGTTGCAAAAGAGAAGTTTGCTGAAATATTTGGCGAAATCCAATAAGGAGTAATTGAAACGTATGATTAGAAATGTTGTTGTTATAAATGATTTTGCATATATTAATGGTGGAGCAGGTAAAGTGGCGATAATGAGTGCGCTAGCTTTGGCTGATCAGGGAATAAATGTTTTCTTTTTTTGTGGAACGGGACCTGTTTGTGAAGAACTGAAAAATTCAAAAGTTAAAATTGTTTCTACAAATCAGGGAGATATTACTAAAGGAAGTAAGATAAAAGGATTATTGCAGGGAATTAATAATAAATTTGCAGAAGAAAAATTATATCAATTACTGCAACAATTAGATAAAAAAGAAACGATTGTACATTGTCATGCATGGAGCAAAATACTTTCATCTTCTATTTTTAAAGCAACTAAAAAAGCCAATATTCCAGTGGTAATTACGGGACATGATTATGGAACGGTATGTCCTAATGGATGCTTTTATGATTTTAGAAAGAATGAAATTTGTTCATGTAAACCTTTAGGATGTAAATGTATTATAAAAAATTGTGACAAAAAAAGATATATATATAAAGCCTTTAGAATTATAAGACAATTTATAAATAGAAGTTTTATTAAGGGAAATGATTTACACTATTTTTTTATCTCAGAATTTAGTAAAGAGAAAATTAAGCAAGCATTAGTTTGGCCTATTCATGAACATTTTGTTGTTAATCCAATTGATGTTGAAAATATTGAAAATGCAAATGTTGAGACCAATAATATATATTTATTTATAGGAAGAGTATCCCAAGAAAAAGGAATCCCTATTTTTTGTGAGGCAATGAAGTTAAGAGGAAGCAAGGGAGTAGTAATTGGAGATGGACCAATATTAGATAGTTTAGCCAAAAAATATCCAATGGTTGATTTTGCGGGCTGGAAAAATTCGGATGAAATAGATAAGTATGCTGTAAAGGCAAAGGGATTAGTTTTTCCTTCTGTATGGTATGAAGCGGCCCCTTTAACAATTCCAGAGGTAATGGGAAAATATGGGCTGCCTTGCATAGTGTCTGATGCATGTGCAGGACAGGATTATATTAATAATGGAATTAATGGATATATCTTTAAAAATGGAGATGTAAATGATTTAATAGATAAGTTGAATTTATTAGATATGAAATCAAAAAGATTACAGGAAAATATTTTACATAGCTTTAATAGAAATATGTATTCAAAAAATACTCATGCTAGTAATTTAATTAAAGAATATAATAAAATTCTAGAGAAAAATGTAAAATATTTGTAAATTAATAGGAGAGAATTTATGCTAAAAAAAATTAATGCGGCGATAAATATAATACTTGGTAATATGATTATAAATAAAATTCCAAGTAGGACTATTAGACGAGGCTTTTATAAAGCTATGGGAATGAAAATAGGCAAAAATTCAGTGATTTTCCGAAGAGCAGATATATTAGCTCCCCATTCAATAGATATTGGAGAAAATACATCTATAGGTTGGTTTTGTCATTTAGATGGCAGAGGAGGATTAAAAATTGGTAGCAATACCAACATTTCTAGCTATACGAAATTTGTTACAGGAACTCATGATACAGATTCTACCGATTATGTTACTGCACAATTTAAACCAATTTCTATTGGGTCTCGTGTATGGATATGTACAGGTGCAATTATATTACCAGGAGTAAATATTGGAGATGGGGCAGTAATAGCAGCAGGTGCAGTCGTTACTAAAGATGTTCCACCATATACAGTGGTTGGTGGTGTTCCAGCAAAATCGATAAGAAAACGTAGGGAAGATCTTGATTACTGTTTACCAAAGGCAACAATTCTCCATTAGTTATATTTTTAAGAGGAGGAAATGTAACTGTAAATTTTAACAGTTACATATTAGCTATAATGAATATAAGAAAAATAAAATTTGAAAAAGTAATATGGATACTTGTATCTGTTTTGAGTTTGCTTATTTCAATGGCTGTAATGCTGGATATAAATAAACCAATTTATTATACATGGTTGCCACTTCTTCCGTTATCATTTGCAATTATTAATTTTTTTTCATATGGAATATATGAAAATATTTTTGATTTTTCTCATAATCTTGCAAAATTAATAATTCATGTATTGTTTTTTATTAGGGAATCTGTAGCTATATATTTTCTTTATAAAGGTGGTTATGTTGCAACATTGAATAAACTATCTGAAAAAAATGTTAACGCAGGAATTGCATTAATGATTTTTGAAACATGTTGTGTTTACATTGTTTTAAATTTTTATGGGAAAATTCATTTTAAATTAGGAAAACTACATTCTTTTAAACCAACTATAAAAAATGGAAAATACAAAAAAAGTAAATATAAATTTGTAGGATTTATTATGATGGTTTGTGTTCTTTTTTGTATATTAGCATATGCTATATCTCCATTGATTAGAAATTCCTATTCAGCTTTGTGGGATTCTTCATTATTATCAACGGACGGATACTTTTTGGCAAAAATGGAAGCCCAAGCTGGTTCAAAAGATAGAATTTTATTCACACTTTTTAATGTGTTTTTTGATTTTACTAGAATTCTTTTTCCGTGTTTGGTTTTATATGAATTAAGAAAAAAAATAGGTGATAAATTTGGTTGTGTTGCAGTAGGAGCTATTTTATGTGTAATCCAATTTGCGATGATATTAAATGAAAATATATATATATTAATAACAGTTATGATAATTGGAATTTTTATGCTAAAGATATTTCCTAAATATAGAAATTTCATGAAAAGAATGTTGATTGTTGTTGGTACAATTGTGGTAGTGTACTATTTCATATCTGTTGCATTTACTGTTTCAGTTGGGAAAGAAAATATCTATGAAATATTTAGTGATATGTTTCAAATATATTTTCCAGGTATAACTAATATTGCTTGTGGATTTAATATAGTAGATAATAATATTTTAAATACATTATTTTTTGATATTTATGAAGCCATACCTTTTCATAGCACATTGTTTGGATTATCTGGAGATAGGCTTAGTGACTTATATAACGCATGTAATGGAGTGAAATACACAATTTGTCCTGGTATCATACAATCATATCATTATTTTGGAATTTTTGCGCCAGTAGTTACTTGTTGTATTGTTATAATAGCATTAAAAACACAGAAGAAACTAAATGATTCTAAAGATATGTTTGCATATGCTGCGTATGCATTACTATTAATTTATACATCTATGACACCGGTTTGCTATTACCCAACAGTTTTACTATCTAGATTTTTAAGTACAATTTTACCAATGCTTATAATTTCAAAATTTGCGGGAAATAATTATACATTTAATAGAATTGGTATCATAGAAGAATAGGAGGTTTATTAATGATAGGTCTTGTAACGTGTTTTTGGGTGAAGAATTATGGAAGTGCATTGCAATCTTATGCAACGCAAAATATATTAGATCAGTTAAATGTGGAAAATGAAACTATTAATTATTCTGTGTCTAATGAACCGTTTTTAAGAAGATTAAATATTATTTTGCATAAATTAAGATACCCTAGTGTTCGCAAAGCAAAGTATGATAAATATATAAATAAAAATGAAATGCATAAATCTGAAGAATATGAAAATGGTATTAAGGATAGAATGCAGGCGTTTGATTCGTTTATAAAATCGCAGATTAGATTTTCGAATCCAATCAAAGATAGGAAGCAGTTGAGAGAACAATCTTTAAAATATTCTACAATTATTGTAGGAAGTGATCAGTTGTGGCTTCCAGAAAATATTGAGGAAGATTATTACACATTATCTTGGGTTCAAAAAGGTATTAAGAAAGTATCTTATGCTACAAGTTTTGGAGTATCAGCAATTCCTCGAATGACAAGAAAGAAAACAAAAGAATTTTTACTTGGGATGGATAATATTTCTGTTAGAGAATTATCTGGTGCTAATATCGTTAAAGAAATTTCTGGTAAAAATGCAGAAGTTGTCTTAGACCCTACTCTATTATTAACGAGAGCAGAATGGGATAGTTTAAGTAATGGGAGTAGAATAATTGAAGAAAAATATATTTTTTGCTATTTTATGGCTAAAGGTAAGAATAAAAGAAAATTTGCCGAAAAATTAAAAGAAAAAACAGGATATAAAATAGTAGTGTTAAGACATTTAGATGAATTTATATCTGATGATGAAAATTTTGGAGATTATGCACCATATGATATTGGGCCAATTGAGTTTATTAATTTAATAAAAAATGCAGAATATGTTTGTACAGATTCATTTCACGGAACAGTTTTTTCAATAATTAATCATAGAGAATTTTTTACTTTTAATAGGTATGAGAAAGAGGTTCAGGGGTCAACGAATACCCGATTAGCTTCATTGTTAAAATTATTAGGATTAGAAAATAGAATAAATAATAACAAAATAGAGAATGAAAATATTATAAACTATGAAGAGGTTGATGATAAACTGTTAAAGTTACGTGAAAAATCTTTAAAATATTTAAAAAATGCAATAGATTGGAATTAGAAAGATGCAGATATTGAGTGAGAAGAATCAATGTTGTGGATGTGAAGCCTGTGCAAATGTTTGCCCAAAACAATGTATATCAATGTTGCCGGATAAAGAAGGGTTTTTGTATCCAAATATAGATAATACATTGTGTATTAATTGTAAAAAGTGTGAACATACATGCCCTGTAATTAATAAAGAGAAGAATGAAATCCAAATTCTAAAATCATATGTAGTGCAAAATAAGAATTCACTGATTAAAAAGGAAAGTACGTCTGGAGGTTTCTTTTCTTGTATTGCAAATTATGTGTTAACATCTGGAGGACTTATTTATGCTCCAATGTTTAATGAGAAAATGAAGGTGCATCATACCAAAATTACGAACAGTGAAGATTTAGCTTTGGCAAGGGGATCTAAATATGTTCAAAGTGAAATAGGTGATTGTTATAGGCAGATAAAAAAAGAATTGGATGCAAAAAAAGTAATTTGTTTTGCAGGTACGCCATGTCAAATAGAAGGATTAATTAAATTTTTAGGGAAAAGTCCTGAGAAT
>OJMP01001150.1_pt1 | contig 19486 bp, 10 predicted proteins | sample 1597311 | NCBI WGS metagenome assembly OJMP01 (sample SAMEA2452134, study PRJEB22498) | human gut metagenome | biome: human feces; feature: human gut; material: feces | place: Australia | collected 2012 | reverse complement strand
CTGTAAAGCTTGTATCTACCACATCATCTGCATAATAATAGTAATTTCCATCTTCTGCCTTACTAAGACCATTCTTCTTTTCAACAACTCCTGTTGCAGGTATCTCTGTTACATCTGTCTTCGCATCACATACTGTACAATGGTGGCTCTTGCTTCCTGGTGTTGTCTCTGTTGCTTCAACATCTACTGTCCACTCTGTACTGAAGCTGTGTCCCTTTGCTGGGATTGTTTCTGTGTATGTCTTCTTGTCACATGTTCCTGTTGTAGATGTACATGTATATGTAAGCACTCCTGCCTCTGTACATGTTGCCTGCTTTGTTATCTTTGACTCATACTTATGTGTATGTGTTGTCTCTGATGTTCCAGATGGTGTATATATCATATAGAAAAGATTGATTGAATCTCCCTTTGTTACAGTTACAGCACCCTTAGCAACATCTACTGTTAATGTACCATCAGAACCAACTTTTTTGCTTGTTCCATTAACTTTTACGCCCTTACCAGAAGCTGCCGTTGTTCCGCCAAATACAAGTGTAAGCTTTCCAGCGGATGGTGCTGTGAACTTAATACTTGTTGATGACTCCATCTTAAGGCATTTTGTAAGTGTAAGACCGTTGTATGTTGCTGTACCTTTATTTGTTGCTATGCTTCCTGTAATACTATAGAAGTCACTTGTTGTTCCTGATTCTGTAAAGTTATGTACCTTTGCATCTCCTGATACCGGTGTGTCAGGTGTAACGGGTGTATCTTTTCCAATAGCTGGAATAACTGCTGTTTCATTATAACCACATCCTGTACATGTGCGGCTCTTAAGACCTTCTTCTGTCTCTGTTGCAGGTGTAACAACTACCCACTCACCATATGTATGTGTATGTGAAGTGCCAGATACGCTTCCACCACCTACTGATACAAGAGATGTCTTGTATGCATTAAGCTTATCCTTTAATGGCCTGTTGAGTGAATAGCTTGTATCATCAACACTGTTATCAAATGTCCACTTGAAATCTCCGCCCATAATACGTCCTGCATACTTAGTTACAATTGAAGGAACATCTGCAGGTGCATCAATATCAGCAGTATCAACACCTAAATCAACCTTAGTATCAAAATTAGAATATGTCTTTCCACCCTGCTTTGCCTTATAAGTTGAAGGTACTGTTTCACTTCTTGATGTTGCAAGATATGCATCGAAATCAGTTGCACTTGCAGTTGTTGTACCAGCATCCGAATTAGCATATATAACAGACTTCTGACCTTCCATATAGTTGTTGTATGCCTTGATGACACCACCATTCTCTCCTGAGAATATTCCACCTGCCAGAACATCACTTCCCTGCATTGAACTGAGCATTGGATAATTACAGTTTCTGAAATAGTTAGCCTCTACGAATGCCTCACTATCCTTTGCAGCGCCTACACCATATTTAGAATTACCATCATAGTAGTTATTATATACATGAACTGACATTGTTCTGATACGAGGATGTCTTGAATCAGAATGGTCAAACCAGTTATGGTGATATGTAATCCAGTTCTCACCTGACTCTGACTTCATGCCACAAAGTGACATCTTTCCTGAATCCCAGAAATGATTGTAAGATACTGTCACATACTGAGAATTATCCTTTAAATCCATAGAGCCATCGCCCTTAGCCTGGTCACCATCTGAACCAGCATTACCATAGAACACATCGTTGTTATGTACCCATACACCACGTGACTGCTTAAGAGATATACCATCTCCGTCGCCTCCACCGCCCCAGTTCATAAGACCAAGGTTTCTTACTTCTATGCCTGTTGACTGGAATACAGCCACACCTGCTTCATATAAAGTAGCATCATCACCAATACCCTCAAATGTTACGTTAGCTGCTCCCTTAACACCAATTGCATATGCTGATGATACATCTTTGCAGGCAAGTCCGCTTAATGTAACCTGACCTATAATACGGATAGCAACTGGCTGGCAGTTATTCTTAGCCTTAATTGCCTGTGTAATAGCTGCTACACCTGTATATTCTGTGTTACCAATCTTCATCTTAACTGTATTCTTATTAGCTTCTGTAACATAAAGAACAGATGCATTAGACTTTAATGTACCATCGTTGTTATATGCACCAACGCCATTCTTTACCGGTGAATTACTTGAAAATGTAAATCCGCTTCTGTCATGTGCATTTACAGTAAGCTTATCTGAAACGATAGCAGCTGATGTATTCTCCTTGCCATTGTTCAGCGGAACAATCTTCATAACATAATCGCCTGCTTTTAATCCTACAGCATCCGCTCTCATGTAAGATGGATACTTTCTAATAAGCTCATCGTCCAACTGGACATAAGCTGAATCTGAGGCACTTGCAGACTTAACATATACATTGTAACCTGTAGCTCCTGTTACAGGTGTCCACTTAACATATGCTGTCTCAAGCCAGCCTGATGCTTCTGTTATTGCGCCAGAAGCTGCATGTACTGGATTCATGTCAAATACTATAACTGACACTGCCACCATTACACATGCAAGTAATGCACTCATAAATTTTTTTACTTGCTTTTTCATTTTTCCTCTCCTTTTCCATTTTATGCACATTTTTGTGCAAATTTGATATGTTTTATTCATAAATCATGTTTATATTACCATTATTGTACAATATTTTCAACCGCATTTTACATGTTAGAGAAAATTTTTCGTAATTTTAACACATTATTTCTTTTCCTAAAGTAAATGAATATACAATTTTTTCTTTTACAGTTTTTCCGGTAAGCTGTCCCAGCGCTTTTGCATAGTAATCAAGCTGGATTGCGTATCTTTTGACAAGCTCTTTTTCCCCCGCTTTGCCCTTCATAACCCTGTCAGTCTTATAATCAACAATCACAAGTTCTCCGTCCTCTTCAAAACACAAGTCAATTATACCCTGTATAAGCTGTCCTTCGTACTCAAATACAAAAGGCTGTTCTCTTCTGACACTGCCACAGTTCACCGCATTTGCAACTCTCCTGCCTGTATCTGATTGTACAAATGTATATATATCCCACGGATTGACACTTTTCACCTGTAATTCATTCATCTTGCCTGTTTCTAACATTCTGTTAATATCTGCTTTAACTCCATCAAGGTTCACACTCACTGAATAGTCAAGACATTCCATAACCCTGTGATATGCGCTACCACGCTCATTAGCAGCAAGCTTAACTTCCTCACCGCTTATGAACTTTGGAATTATGCTGTTTGTCTCATCACATTCTTCCTTTTTAAGTGCTGTCTTCACAGATTCATCCATGTAAGCATTTTCCTCTGAATCATCATCCGCCTGCATAGCCTTAAGCTGCGAAACCGTCAGCTTCATCCTTCCGGCTGCGTTATCATCAGGAACATACTCCGGAAGCTCCTCTAATAAAGGATAAGACACAGCTTCCATAATTTCATCAGCCAGTCCCCCGATTCTAACAGCATTCGCTTCACCAGCCATCTCCCCGGATTCATCCACATCAGCCCAAGAATCCTCTCCGGCATCAACCATCACTTTAAAGCTGCCTTTCAATTTATCTGAATCCATAAGACACACTGGCATTATCATATCAAGATAGTTCTTTATATTCTCACTGTCCGCGAAAGACAACATTCCATCTGCTGCAAGTTGCTTTGCACTTCCCCTGTATTTATCAAGTGTCTTGTCTGCATCTTTTACAACTCCGGTAATTATGAGTTTTTCTCTTGCTCTTGTCATTGCAACATAGAGAAGTCTCTCTTCCTCAGCTATCGACTCCCTTACAATTCTTCTTGCCATAGCACCTTTAATAATAGTAGGTGTCTTCGTTCTTCTTTCAAGGTCAACATAATCAACTGCAATTCCTAAGTTCTGGTCTACAAGCACAGGCGCAGTTGCGTCCATAAAGTTAATGCTCTTATGCGCCCCAGCAAGTATTACAATCGGAAATTCCAGACCTTTACTCTTATGGATACTCATAATTCTTACAAGATTCTCATTGTCAAGGCTGGCAGCCCCCTCTGCAAAATCTTCGTCAAACTTCTTAAGTCTTTCAATATATCTTAAGAAATTAAACAGACCTGAATAACTTGACTTTCCATATCCCGCTGCTCTTTCCAGCAAGACATTTAAGTTAGCCTGTCTCTGTGCTCCGGCAGGCATTGTTCCCACATAATCGTAGTAGCCTGAATCATATATCATCTCCCAACACAGATCATATAGTGACTCAACACTGCTCTTGTCTCGGTATTCTGTGAGCTTTGCAAGAAATAATGCACATTTGCCGGACAGCTGCTTAACATCCGTCTCCTGTATCTTATCTGCTCCGCCAAGCACTGCAACTGCTTTCAAATGTTCATACAGATTATTATGCACATTCTTATCTGCATGCTCTCTGCCAAGCTTTCTCACCATTCCAAGCTCCGCTGCCGTAAATCCTCCAAAATAAGACATCATCGCCGCCGCAAGGCTTATCTCCTGAACCGGATTATCTACTATCGTAAGCATGCTTAAGATTACCTGTATCTCACGCACGCTGAAATATCCTGTTGACGAATCTGTATACGCCGGTATCCCCCTATCCATCAGGGCATCTGCAAATGTATCCGCCCAGCCTGTAACTGACCTTGTAAGAATTACAATATCCCTGTATTCTGCCGGTCTGTATATATTCTCATCTGAATCATATACATTTATGCCAGAAGCAACTATTCCCTCAATCAGCTTTGCAAGCCTGTCTGCCTCAAGTTCTCTTGTTGTCGCCTCTTCTTCATTCTCTGAAGATATAAGAATAACGTCTGTACTCTTGTTGGCTTCATCACCGTAATTACTGTCACTATATTCAGGATATGGAAATCCTGCATTAAGCCTTACCGATTCGTCATACCCGATTCCTGAAAAATTCTTATTCATGATATGACCGAACACATCATTGGCACACTCAAGTACATTTTCCCGGCTTCGGAAATTCTTCTGTAATTCAATTCTAACATTATCGCCAGTCTCGCCGTATGTATCGTACTTCTCTATGAAAAGCTCCGGGCAGGCAAGACGGAACTTGTATATGCTCTGCTTTACATCACCAACCATGTATATATTGTTATTCTCACCTGTCAGTCTCGTCTTCGACACCGCATTAAGAATAACCTCCTGCAGCTGATTGGAATCCTGATACTCGTCTATCAGTATCTCTTCAAATCTGTTCGCAAGCTTGTCGGCAGTCTCTGTGTATACAAGCTTTCCATCTTCTTTCTTTACAAGTATTGAAAGAGCAAGATGTTCCATGTCATTAAAATCAATTATGCCCTTCTCTCGCTTCACCTCTGAAACACGCTTGGCATACACCTTTGCCACTTTAAGTAAAGTCCGTATCTGGATGCCTGCCCCCTGCATGTCTGCAAATATTCCCTCATCATCTTTCAAGAATATCTTATCATTAAGCCGTCCTATGTAATCTTTAAACAACTTTCGCTGCCCCTTGACATATTCCTTAATATCCGGGTCTGCTCCTGCATCCTTCTTTCTTGACAGGGCTTCAAATGAAAATATTCTTATTCTTCTGCCAAGCTCTCCAAAATCCTGTGAATTAATCATCTCATTAATTCCAAGCAGGTCAGACTGCAAAGCACCTGTATATGCTGCAGGTCCTGCCGGCTCAGAACAGATATCTACTAATCTGTTGTATTTATCACGGTAATCAAAAAGTGCATTTTTAATTGAATCATACAGCTCCTTAATTGCAGGATTATCGTAAGTCTCATCATCATAAACTAACATGCACTCGTCAAACCACTCATCAATCCACGGATTACTTCTTGAAAAACGGTATATTTTATCTATAATGCTCACAAGCCCTGAATCGTCCCGTCCCATGCCAAATGCATCAACAAGATTAAAGAATTCTTCATCTGCTTCGGCATAGAATTCCTCAAGCACATCTTCCAACACATCATTTTCAATAAGCTTCTTCTCACCCTCGTCCATTATCCTGAACCCCGGGTCCAGATTAACCTCTGGAAAATGATTTCTGATTATCCATAGACAGAAACTGTCTATTGTCGTTATCTGTGCGTTGTTAAGCAGTGTTATCTGTCTTAAAAGGTTCACATCCCCCTGATTCTCGTCAAGCATTGAATCAAGTGCTTTTCTTATCTTGTCTTTCATCTGGGCTGCTGCCGCCTTTGTAAATGTAACAACAACCAGCCTGTCTATATCTATATTGTTGTCAGGGTCTGTAATCATGGAAATAATTCGCTCTACCAGAACAGCAGTCTTTCCTGAACCGGCAGCCGCCGAAACCAGCACATTACAGTCTCTTGTATCAATCGCGTTCTTCTGCGCCGGTGTCCATTTTCTTTCCATTCTCATCAACCCCTTCCTTTATATTATTCCATAATACTTCATCATCGAATTTCTTTAATTTTCTGTAATTGCAGCCTGGCAAATCCACAGAAAATCCGCACACCGCCCCATAAGGACATCTGTCACAGCTTGAAAACTGTCCGTCTTTATAAGGACTTCTCCTGATATCACCACCTACAATTCTGTCCGCGGTATCAATGGCTCTTACATCAACGAATCTTCCAAGTATATTAAACTGCTCTGTATTCATCACCTTGCTTCTTCGTGAGTCAAATCCGCCGTCAGCCTTTCTGCTAACCGGAATATTAAGTGACGTACCCTCGGTATTGTCCATCTTCTCGGCAATATCCTTATCCGAATTAACCATTCCTTTAAGACGCAGTTCACCCTTAATCTTATCCTCTATCTCTTCTGCACTCTCTGTTGTCGCAGATACAATCGGGTCACTTATGTTGTAGTAGAACACTCCGGCAGGAATCACATTTTTACCCGGACGCATCTTCGCCACAAGCTTCATTGCCGCTTCCATGTAGACCATAAGCTGGATATCAATTCCGTAGTAGGTCTTTACTATGTTGAAATCCTTCTTTCCTGTCTTGTAATCGATAATTCTTACATATACATCTGTGCCGTTTTCGCATATGTCAACGCGGTCAATTGTTCCGCTCATAAGCTGCTTTCTGTCTCCGTCCCCGACTTCCATATTGAACTTATGCTCGAATACAAATGGCACGAAATCACCACATTTTAACTGCTCACCCATCGCCCATATAGTGCGGTCTGCAAGGTCCTCCATCCTCTTAATCATGAATGAATTACGGCTTGAATCCTTAAGGATACTGTTCTGGTATATGTCAGTAATTGCAGCGACACTTCTTTTTACCATCTCGCGGCGCTTCTCCTCTGATATCAGATAGTACGACTCACCGTTTTTCTTGATTTCGTCGCACACCTCACGGATAACCGCATGCAGTACGACACCAAAGTTTACCGGTGAAAATGTGAATTCTTCCCTTTCCTTCAAATCAACTCCATATCTTAAGTAATACCTCAGCGGACACTCTGCAAAGTTCTCAAAAGATGTGACGCTTCCGACAAGCCTGCCGCCAGTAAGTGAATCAATAATATCCTCATCTATATTTGCAGCAATTTCAGTATTATCAAAGCTGTTCGCCGCCCGCGGTATTGTCACATATGAATTCTGCTGTGCCGTGTCTTTGTAAGATAACTTAAGGCAATGTGAAAACATTTTTCTCATGCTTCTTATAATATATGAAGGCATCAGCACCGCACCCTCGCTGTTTTTTACCGCATATGACATGTAAAGCTTCTCCGCACTCTTTGTCATAATAAGATACAGATAGAATCTCTGTGTAAATGCTTTCTCCCTCACGGAAGCTGACATAACTATTCCCTTATCCTCAAGATACTCCCTGTCGCTTTCTGACAGAACGCTTCTTGAATCAGCCTTCTTAGGTACATTGCCGTCATTGATTCCGACAAAGAACATGACCTTGATATTGTCAAGACGGGTTCTTTCTATATCTCCGATAACAACGCAGTCGTTGGTCTGCGGAATAAGTCCTATCTTAATCTCCTGAAATCCTGACGCAAGTATCTTGTTAAATTCTTTAATACCAACCTTCTCGCTTCCAAGAAGGGCATACATTTTATCTAATACTTCTATAACTTTCTTATATAACTGCGCATATTCATCACCAGTGTACTCGCTGTCATTAAGCACACTTACCTTCTGCTCCATATCTTCACGCACAAGGAATTCGTAAAGAGCCTTTACCATATCTGCAACATTAGATTCCTTTGACTTAAGCACTTCTTCCAATGGATCCAACATATCTGTTATCATTGTTCTTAGTGAATTAAGCTTCTCAAGGTCAGTATTATTGACTGTTCCCCTGAACTTTCTTATCCATGGTTCATGCCATTTTCCCCTGCCTCTGATTCCAACTGCAACACAGTAATTGTCTAACAGATCAATATCTTCGCGCTCCATTCCGCTCATTCCGGTTCTTAGGAATCCTAATATGCTGTCATAGCTGTAATTATTCTCTATTATTCCAAGTGCACCGTTAATTGCCGCAATGAATGGATTGTCCGTCACATGGCGCTTGTAATCTAAGAAATATGGTATATCGTTCTGCTTTAATATATTAGCCGCCAGTTTGCCGTAGCCATCCATGTCCGCAGTAACTATCGCAATCTCGTTATATCTGTATCCACACAGTCTTGTAAGTCTTATTATTTCTCCTGCTGCAAATGTTAATTCTTCCTTGGCAACAGTTCCCTCATATATAACTATGTTGTCAGTCTTCTGGTTAAATCTTCCCGAATTGTTTCTGAAAAGATTCTGTTCCAGGAAATCCAGTTCTTCTGAATTCTTAAATCTTGAATTAACATTTACAATTACATTCTTTCCCGGTACTGCTTTTCCTGCAATATACACAGGTTCAAGGACTTTCACATGTTCTTCATCGCATATCTTATAAAGCTTTGATACGCAGTCCTTACTCATGAAAAAAAGTTCTTCCCTGCCTCTTACTGAATTTTCACGCTCAGATGCATCAATTGTCAGAGAAACATATATCTTCGGACACATTGATAAAAGAATTGTCATTAAATTGTACTGAACCGGAGTAAAGCCTGTGAACCCGTCAAATACTATCTCGCAATTCTTTATTCTCTCTGACTCTGTAACCTTGCTGCATAATTTATCCAGTATTTCTTCTTTAGTTATATAATTCTTGTCTATGTACTCTGCAAATGCGTTATATACAAGTACTATATCATCAAGCTTATACTGAAGTGCTGCACTTCCCTCTGAATCACTGTATGCTGCACCTGCCGCATCCTGCATAACATCCGGCTTGATATCATACTGAAGCATCTCCGATATAACAGACTTCATCTCTGACACAAATCCTGTATTAGACAGATTACTTCCAAAATATTTTAATCTGTCCTTGTTCTGCTCTAAAACTCTTTTAATAATCAGATTCTTTCCTGTATCATCAAGGACTTCAAGATTATCCTCACCCACTTCCTCAAATACTTTATACGCAAGCCTTTCAAAGCTCACAACATCTATATTAAGTATTCCTTTTCTTGGATGCATGGACACCAGTCTTTTCTGAATTGCCATAGTGTACTGCTCCGGCACAACAACTATATAATTCCTGTCAGGATTCTCCATTGACTCTTCAATTATATGCGTATACAGATAGTGCGATTTACCCACACCTGAGCTTCCCAGAATTAATTGTAATGACATGTGTTACTCCCCTAATCTTTCTATAATAGACTTTACCATCATTTACTTTACCATAATGCACTTTTTCATATCATGTCTCATCATGGTTCGAAATCAACCGCTTCATATTCCACCGTATCTGAATAGTCCCACCATTCTCCCTGATAGCCTGTAAATCCGTTATTTTCCATAGCATTCTGTAGAATCATCACATTTTTCACAGCCTCTTCATCTTCTATATCAGAATAATCTCTATCTGCTTTTAGAGAGAAATCATCAAATTCTGTCGGCATTGATATAACACTTCCATCAGCAGTAACCATTGTAATATCCACTGTTCCTCCAATATTATGCTTTTTCATTCCGTTAGCCGGATTTGCCACATAGTTAGGGTCCGGATATACTTCCCATAATTTCTGCTGTGCCTCAAACGGTCTGTATGCATCCCAAATCTTTAAGCTGTACCCCTGTTCTTTCAGTTCTTTCTGCACATTTGCAAGCTTCTTAACTGTTCCGTATCGAAGGTATGCGTCTGTGAAATCATATATTCTGACACCTGTAAAGTTATTGTCTGTTGCATACATCAATTCGACATATATATCCGGTATGTATTTATTTACAAGAACATATTCGTCATCTTCCGGTTCTTTTTCGGTTGTAATCTCCTGTGTTATAATTTCCTGTGCTGTCACCTCCTGTGCTGCAGTCTCCTGTATGTTCGCCATCTCTTTTTCTGATACATCATCTGTTGTGACATTTTTCTTTTGTCCACACGCTGTCATGCCTGCCGCTATAATCACTATTACTGCAAATGTTTTGATAAATTTACTGTTCATAATCATTCACCTCTTCATAAACCTACCATTTCATCATATTTAACAATTTAGTAGGTTTTTCAAGCTATGCATTAATTTAATGTGCCATTTTACACTATCCAATACATTTGTATTTAATATACCACATTTTAATCATAATCTCCCACTCCATACCATATATTTTGTAATAATGAATATGAAGGGCAGGTTTCTTTGTGATGAGTCAGACTAAAATTGTTGTTATTCCATTTAAAAAGCTCCTTATTGGAGCGGTTATCGCTGCTATTATAATAGCTTTTATTATATTCGCTGTTATCCGTCTTGGCAGCAATAGTTCTGATAATTCCAGGAATACTACTAAACCTAAGAGCAGCACTGTAAATGCTTCTGCTTCTTCTAATATTGAGACACCCCTTGATAATGCCGACGCTCCTAAATTCTGCCCCGGAGTATATACCGCCTCTATTCTGTTAGACGGCAACCCCGTTGATATCCAGGTCACAGTTGATTCCTCTAACATTAACAGCATTGAGCTTGTTAATCTTTCTGAATCAATCACAACTATGTACCCTAAGCTCACAACTTCATTTGATGAAGTTGCTGCTAAAGTCATGGAAGCCGGCACAACCAACATAACCTATGATTCAGCCAACAGATATACATATTCCGTCTTTATAGAAGCAATAAGCGCAGCCCTTAAAAAGGCTGCGCCATGATTAATATCTTATATTTTCTGTCTTGTACCCCACATGCCTGCTAAATCCGTCTGCCACTACTTAGAATAAGTCACAGCCTCACTATTCTCATCATAATCAAACATGCCATCATTCTTCTCTTCAAGTGCCTTGATGATGTGATATGTATATTCATTATATGGTGTATCAATTCCAAGTTCTTTTCCCATGCGCATCATTGCGCCGGAGAACATATCTATCTCTGTGTGTCTGCCAGCGTCAATATCCTGCAGTGTTGAATATCTTGCTGTTGGCGGAACAGTGCTTCCTCGGCTTGAGTTATCTGCACACCTGCTCATATCAATGCCTTTGGCAAGAGCTACTGCTTCAACCTCCTTACGTAATCCTTCGCTGATTGCTTTCATATGCTCACTGTCAGTATAACAGCCAACACCTGCTCCAATAATAGCCTGTGGAAGATTGTTACAGATATTAAGTCTGTACTTGCTCCATATCTCTTCTTTGATATGTTCAGTCACTCTGTAATTAAGTCCTGTTCCATCAAATAAATCTCTTATTGCCGCAACTCTCTCACTCCCAAATGGTGCAGTTTCCTCTCCATATATAATGCCTATTGTAGTCTCAGGATTGAACACATATTCCTTACCTTCGCGGTGTGACGCCACCTTTATAAGTGAATAAATGATATGTGATTTATCTATCTTGGTAGATATTATCTCTTCACTGTCAACACCATTCATAAGACTCATGACAATTGTATTCTCACCGACGGCTTCCCTAATATCATCTAATGCACCTGCAAGTGCGCCGTATTTTAATGATACAACAAGAAGGTCAACACCTTTTGCTTCCTCTGGGGTCAATACCTCCGGGTGGTATGTCTTTCCATTAATCAGACAGCCTTCTGCCTTAAGTCTTTCCGCTCTTTCGCCCTTTGCAATAACGCTTAAACTTATATCCTTCTTTTCTGAAAGTCCCCATATAACATAAGAGCCGACTGCTCCTGCTCCAAGTACTGCCACTGAATGTATCTTCATATACATTTTCCTCTCAATCTTTGTAATTTCTTCAAATATATATACACTTCAATTCTTTCCGCGTCAAATGCTTTTATCTTCCTACAATATCGCCCTCTTCAAAATCGTAAGTCAGCTTCTTTCCATATGCCATGACATATGCAGCACATTTCTGCTCATAGTCTGTGTGCTGCATTCTTAAACTTGCTGTTCTTTCATCAAGCTGTCTGTCCGGATATATTACTGGCAGGACATGTACCCTGAATGTGTGCAAATGTGTACTTTTAACCTGCTGTTCAACAAACAGCGAAATCACCGGCACATTAAACTTTACCGCATACAGATATGCACCTCTTTTGCATGGGCGGGGCTTCCGATAATTAAACCACATTTCCTGCTCAGGATATATAAGCACAAGTTTGTTTTCATCAAGTGCATTCTTAATCTGATTAGGAAACTCAGTCTCCATAAACCATTTCAGGCTGCTTACGGGCATTGTGTCGGCATATTTTTGCATATACCCGACAAAACCTTTCATTGCAAGGTTAGAATCTTGATTAACAATACTTATTCTTCTGAATCCAGCTTTTCTCATTGCAAACCTGACAATTGCAGGGTCTAACGGGCTGAAATGATTGCATGTTACAATCGCAGGACCTCTGATTCCAGAAAGATTCTCAAGTCCGTCAACTTGTGTTATAAGCCCCACCGCAGAAGTCCCGGCATGAAATATAGCTTCTGCAATATATTTCTTCACACAAAAACCATATGCTGTGCGGTAATCAATATAATGTCTTAGTAATGCTTCTTTATCTTCGCGTAACAGCTTAGGGTCTCCCGGCTCAACCTTTGAATTCAACTGATTAAGGCTTACAGCTGTCCTAATATTTTCATAGACCTGCTCCCTATCACCAATCATATCTCCTCCGACATAATTTATTTTGCAGCATCACTGCTATCCTTCACGAAACCACTATCCACAACAAATCTGCTTCCCACAACATCAGAAAACTTAACCCCATCACCGTCCGCAATATTCTCAGCCCTTGCAAGAAGCTTCTTTAAATTCTCACGGTCAGCTTTCTTTTCATTATCCCCATACTGCTTGCGCTGTTTAATCAGCAACGGATAAAATCCCGACTCCGCTGCATACTGCCAGAAATACTCCTCATACGGAATCTCGCTGTAATGCCACGGCTTGTCAAACAGGTTATAATGTATCAGCTTCGGTCTTGCTATATACTCCCCGCCCTTGTTAGGCATAACATTCCATTCCTTATCAAGAAAATATATTTCTTTTGCACACATAGCATTAATATAATCCTGGTCAGGTGCAACACTGTCAAAGTGATATTCAGCCATAAGCTTTAAGAATCTGTCTGCCAGATGAGCCTGTCTTATCTTATCAAGGTTCATAAGAAGCACTCCTGAATTGACATATTCATTCCGCTCTATTCCCACTACATTTTCAATGTAATGAGCCAGTATTGTATTCTTTCCTGCAAATGTATCTCTTACTGCACCAAACATTGCATCTCCCATATCAACTGAATAAAGCTTTGCAATGTCATCATTTATTACGGTATCAGAGTCAATATACACAGCTTTATTAAGCTCTGGAAAAAGCTCTGCAATAAATAACCTGAAATATATCGTCAGTGTAAACTCGCCTGAATAAAGCCTGTTTTCCTGTCTGTCAGTAACTGTCTGTCCAAAGCTTTCAGAATATTCGTACATTTTCTTTCTTATATCAACGAATTCAATATCTATGTTTTCATAATCCTTTATCACATTACGAAGCTGAATCATCGTAATATTCTTCACATTATCGCACATAACGATTATGCGGTAACGCTCATCACAAGCCACATGTACAGCCAGCGATTTAAGGCACACTGCCAGATATGGTGCGTACTGTTCATTAATCGAGAAAAACACAGGAATACGTGAAACTGCCATGTACTCTTCATGCTCCCTGTTATAAGAATCCAGAAGCTCATCATATTCATGAAGCCCAAGTATATTATGCATTTTATCAATCTCCCACGGCTTGACTGCAACAGTCCTTATCACCGGAAACACCCGGAAGGTAGTTGTAAAATGCTGAAAAACAGTGTTGTCATGCAGCCTCCTCTGGTCATTAAACTTTCGTCCACACAAATTAACTCTTGTTGCAAATGTATTAACAGCCGTCTGGTCAGGCATAAACATTTCCTTTCTTATGCACTGTTCACGACATTTTTCCAGAAGCCCGTTCTGTCTTATCATCCTCATATTCATAAGCATTACTCCGGAATTAATGTAACCATCACCGAAAAGCCATCTGCCATAATAATCAGAAACTCCCGCAATCTCTATGCCATCCATATTCTGATAATAAAAATCCCTGAAATCTTTTCTGCACAACACATCAGTATCCAGATAAAGAACTCTATCCTTAATATCTGTCTTATCAGCAAAAAGGCGCAGCATACAGCACGCAGTAAATCTGCTCTGCATATTTGCCTCCGGCAGCTCCTCAACAAAATATCTTGTAACATCAACAAGAAAGATATTTACTTTAATGTCCGATTTATTCAATTTTTCTTTCAGATATTTTGCAAATGCTTTATCGACTGGCTTGTAATTAATACCTTTTTCCCTGTAATCAACCGTGAGAATATATATATTTAACGGTTCATCCACATTTTTAATAAGAGACATTGAAGATAAAAGAATCCCCTTCTGCATCGGTTTATCACCACAATACAATATGTTCATAAATCCGTATCCTTTCTTAATTTATTAAATATGTCTGATTTATCCTCTCTGTATTGATTTTCCCCAGTTTCTTAAGTAAAATACATATAAGTTTTAAACGATAATTAAAGAATTGAGGAATGTTATGATATTTAAGATTTTCAAAAAAGATTTGAAAGGTCTTAGCAGGAATATTCTGGCTTTAGCCATTGCGCTTGGTCTGTGCCTTATTCCATCGCTTTACGCATGGTTTAACATATATTCCAACTGGGATCCTTACGCAAACACTGCGTCTGTCCAGATTGCTATTGTTTCTGAAGATGAAGGCTACTCTGAATCTGATGATTCCACTATCAATATGGGAGAACAGATTGTTGAACAGCTTCATTCGAATGATAAATTAGGCTGGCGTTTTCCGGAAACTAAAGATGAAGCCATGAATAAACTGAATGCCGGGAAGTACTATGCCGTTATCGTTGTTGGTGAGGACTTTTCACGAAGCCTGTATGACTTCCTTGACAATGGTCTTAATCCACCAACAGTTACATACTATGAGAATTCCAAGAAAAATGCTGTTGCTTCCAAGATTACAGATACAGGAAAAAGCACTCTTCAGAACACTATCAATTCCGAATTCATTGATGTGTGTGTTAAGACTATTATGCAGGGACTTAACGAAATAGCTGAAAATGATCCTTCAATTATTGAAAAGACAGTTAAGGATTTACAGAGTGTATCTGCCAATATTAATTCTTACGATACCATGATTGACATGTTTATTAAGAGTAATTCAGACCTGGCAGATAATCTTGCAAAACTTCAGGAGATTCTCCCACAGATTAAAGATGTTCTTACCGGAACAACTGATGTTGCTGATATTGCCAATAAATCTCTTGATAATGTCACAGATGATATTGCAAACCAGATTGATGCGCAGCTTAAAGCTATGAATGAATTAACTGACAGCGCACTTGATTCTCTTGATAAAGCTGTACAGCTTTCAATAACTGATATCGGACAGGCTGGCGTTGAGCTTAGTAAAGCCAACAAACAGTTAAAGGAACTTATAGACCAGAATAAGGCTCTTGAAGATGCTATTGATTCCCTCAGCAAAGTAGATGGCATTGACCCGGCAGTTATCACCGCCCTAAAGTCAGCTCTAGCTTCTGTTAACGCTATGGAGAATATCGCATACAACCTTGTTCAGCAGTGTGCCGATATTCTTACTGATTCACCTGAAACACTTCAGGCAAAATACCAGTTAATCAAGTCTGTTGTTGAACAGTGCCGCACAGAGCTCCAGAAGAGCCAGACAATTATGCAGACTGTAATAAGAACTAATGTTAACCTTCTTAAGGCTTCCATTAAGAATGCCGTAAGCAGCCTTGCAGCTAATATAAGCAGTGCCGGAAACAGTATTAACGGAATATCACAGATGCTCCTTGGTGTGAGTGATATATCAGTAAATATTAATACAACTCTAGAAAGCACAAAAACATTACTTGATTCTCTCAATAAAAGGCTTGATACCATATCTGGTTCAGTAGGAGATATAAGTTCATCTTCTACATATAAACTGATAATGGATTTCATCAACTCAGACGCACAGTCAATAGCGTCATTCCTGTCAGAACCTGTACAGGTAGAAGAAATCTACGTCTATATGCAGACTAACTATGGAACAAGTGTTACACCTTTCTATACAACACTTGCTCTCTGGGTTGGAGGAATTGTTTTAGTTGCCCTTATGAAAGTAAAGGTTGACTATGAGGATGATGAATTCAAGGATGCCACAGAACATCAGAAATATATGGGCCGTGCACTACTCTTCCTTGCAATGGGACAGCTTCAGGCTCTTGTAGTTGTTCTTGGTGATTTGTACATTTTAAAAATTGACTGCACCCACCCATTCATGCTGTGGCTTGCAGCCGCTATAACAAGCTTTGTATTTACATTATTTATATATACACTTGTTCTTACATTTGGTGATTTGGGAAAAGCTATTGCTGTAGTTATGATTGTGTTACAGATTGCCGGTTCAGGTGGAACTTATCCAATAGAACTTCTTCCTGAATTCTTCCAGAATGTGTACCTTTACTTCCCATTCCCTTATGCAATCAATGCCATGAGGGAGGCAATAAGCGGATTATATCAGTGTGATTACGCTGTATTTCTTGTGAAATTATGCGCTTATGCTGTTATTTCCCTTATTCTGGGACTCGGAATCAGAAAGTCACTTCTTGAAGTACGCGAGTTCTTCGAACGCCGTATGAAAGAAACACATTTTATGTAAAGGAGAAATGAATTTATGCAAAATGATGATTTTAATATAGATGTTGTTATTGCGGAAATCACAGCATTTGCAGAAAATATGCACGCTAAGAACCAGCACAAGAAAAAGGTCTGCTTAAGATGTATGATGATAATTCCTTTAGTATTCATGGTGCTTATGTTTACCATGGATACAGCTAAGGTTGTTTATCTGCTTCTTTGGGTAATCTCACTTTTTATATTCTGTGCTTATCTTATAGTTATTGATTATATTGACGACAAGCTCGCAAGAAAGCTCAATGAGCTCAATATTGAGATTAAGGAAAAACAGGCTGATACTTCTCTTACAGACAGTATCAAAGCATTTTTAAGTGAGGTACAGTTATGAAAAATATATTTAAGATTATACGGGCTGACCTTCGCCATATAAAAACAAATGTAATTGCACTATGCGTAATTATCGGTCTTACCGTTATTCCTGCATTGTATTCGTGGTTTAATATCCTGTCAAACTGGGATCCATATGGACAGGCTTCCACAAGCAGGATTAAAGTTGCCGTTGTATCTGTTGACAAAGGTACTTCTCTTGAAGGAACGGAGCTTAATGTCGGTGACACCATAATTGATGCACTTAAAACTAATAACACTATCGGTTGGCAGTTTGTTGCTTCATCAGATGAAGCAATCGAAGGCGTATACAGCGGTGAGTATTATGCAGCCCTCGTTGTTCCAGAGAATTTTTCCAAGAATCTTATAAGCTTCTTAAGTGATTCCATGGAACATCCTCAGTTAAAATATTACTGTAACCAGAAAGCAAACGCTATTGCACCTAAGATAACAGACAAGGCTAAAACAGCAGTTCAGCAGCAGGTAAACCAGACATTTATAGATACAATCGTATCTACGATTGCCGGTACTGGCGACTCAGTTATCAAAGATGCAGATAAAGAAACCGGTTCTCTTATGGATGCAGTTATTAACAGACTTACATCCGCAAGGACTACACTTTCAACATACGATGTAATTCTTAATTCAATGCTTGCAATTACTGACCTTACATCATCAATAAGCAGCAGTTCAAACAGTGCTGCACCGCAAGTTTATACACAATTACAGTTACAGCAGCAGCAGTTAATAACCTTACAGGCACTTGTAAATGGTAATTCCGCTGAATCTTTAAATGAATTATCATCTGCTCTTTCAAACCAGATGTCCCAGATTCAAAGCATTATGAGTTCATTAACAGAGCTTTATTCTGACATGAACATGGATGTTGCAGACCTGTCTGCTGCAATTAAGCTTACATCGGGCTCACTCACTCAGACTAAAGAGCTTCTCAGTGACCTTGAGACAAAGCTTGATAACGCAATTAATACATTAAACACAATCACTGAACAGGATACATATGGTTTATTATCAGAGATGTTAAATGCAGATGCCAATACTTTGGGAGATTTTCTCTCTGCACCTGTAAATATAACAACAGAGCAGGTATATGCTGTTAAAAGCTATGGAACAAGCGCTTCACCATTCTACACAATACTTGCACTGTGGTTTGGTGGACTTATACTTGTTGCTATTATGCACACACCTGTGCATCCTGCTCCGGACATTCCAGCAGATGCAAAGAGATATGAAAAATTCTTCGGAAGGTATTTTATCTTCTTTGCAGTAGGACAGCTTCAGGCACTGCTTATAACACTTGGAAATCTTCTCTACATAGGAATCCAGTGTTACCACCCATTCCTTTACTGGGTTGCATGTGCATTCTCAAGCTTCGTATTCACCTTCTTTATGTACAGCCTTACTGTTGCATTTGGAAATATCGGTGAAGCACTTGGAATTGTCCTGCTCGTTATACAGGTTGCCGGCTCAGGCGGTACATTCCCTATAGAAGTACTTCCTAACGCCTACCAGATAATATACCGGTTCCTGCTCTTCCCATATTCAATGGATGCATTAAGAGAATGTATAGCAGGAATGTACAGATATGATTACATTAAGAATCTCGCATTTCTTTCAATATATATAGTTGTTTCGCTGATTATCGGATTGTTCTTACAGAAACCATTTGAGAAGCTGAATCATATGATTGAGAGAAGTAAGGAGAAGTCGGGAGTTATGTTGTAGGAAGTTGCTCCCCTAAAGCACGCCCAGCCGTGTATATTAGTAAAATCAAAACACGCTTCCGCTCGGATTCCGACGCAGCGGTACTAGGTTCGCTGGGATTTGCTACCACTTTGTGGCAGCTTTCCCAGCTTACCAAGTGCCGGCGTCTTCATACGGTTTTGATTTTACTAATATACACGGCTGGGCTTTTCTTTACCGGACAACT
>OJMP01001129.1_pt1 | contig 19764 bp, 12 predicted proteins | sample 1597311 | NCBI WGS metagenome assembly OJMP01 (sample SAMEA2452134, study PRJEB22498) | human gut metagenome | biome: human feces; feature: human gut; material: feces | place: Australia | collected 2012 | reverse complement strand
GCAGTCATCAGCTTAGTGCTGTACCACTGGCTGGCACCTGCTAAAACAGGAATTGCAATAGCCGCGATCACCATTGTGATGGTTCCTGTACCGCCGCTGAAGAAATTCGTAATCACCTGCCATGGTGTATATGCAATGTTCAGTCCAAAGAAGTTCTGCATCTTCTCAATGGCCTGTACTGCGTTCACACCACCTTCTACGGCAGCTTCACCTGCTGCAGGGAACGCACCGATAAAGGTCTGCCACTGCTGTGCAGTGAATTTATATAATAGATCGATAACTGTATTTACGTTAGTAAAATCAAATTTGTCGCCAGTCATTCTGCATGCCTGTGCAAGCTGTGTAAACACATCCTGTGTCTGATAACCAGCCGGCAGCTGACTGATAACGGTTTCATAATATCCTCTTACAGACTGTACATAAGCCGGGATATTATAGATAACACGGCACAAAGCGAAAATGATCGGCATCTGGATAGCCAGTGGCAGACATCCGCCTGTCATAGATGTACCATACTTTTCGTAAACCGCTTTCATCTCTGCCTGCATCATCATAGCAGATTTCTGGTCATTTTCTTTGCCCTTGTACTTTTTCTGGATCGCATTGATCTCAGGCTGCATAACAGCCATCAGCTTGGATGATTTCTGCTGTTTGATGGTCAGCGGCATCATCAAGAGCTTTGTAACCAGTGTAAACAGAATAATGCACAGACCGATATTCTCAATGCCGAATGTGCTGGTAAAACGGAATAATAAATCCATGATCCAGCCTAAGATCCCGGCGATTGGCCCCAGAATACCGCCTGTTTTTGTCAAAACAACTGCGCCAGCTAAACTGTTCAAAACGCTACCTCCTTATGGAGCACCTGCTGTGCTCGTTTTTCTACGGAACTGGATCATAACCGCCTTCTGCAAAGGGATGACAGCGAAGGATCCGCTTGCAGGCCAACCATGTACCCTTAAACACACCATACTTTTCCAGTGCTTCAATGGCGTATTGAGAGCACGTAGGTGTGTAAATACAGTGAGTATTTATTTTAAGAGGGGAAAGATACTTCTGGTACCCCCTTATCATCAGGATCATTGTCTTTTTTACAATCTTCATGATCTACTTCACTTCGATTCTTTTAAAATATGATGCAGTCCGCACAGGTGCATGTACGCACCTTCCAAATGTTTGTAATCTGATGTTGCTGCGGCAGTCCTTGCCACAACGATGATGTTTAACCCAGTCTCAATTTTTTCATTATTCAGCCGGAATATCTCCCGCATCAGTCTGGCAATATGGTGACGTACCACGCTGTTGCCTACCTTTTTGCTCACGGATATACCAAGCTGGTTTGACTCTTCCCCGTTTCTCATTACATACATAACAAGCAGACGGTTTGCATAGGACTTTCCATTTCTGTATATATTCTGAAAGTCACTGTTCTTCTTAATGGAAGGAAATCGTTTCATATAGAATAGAAACTCCTTTTCATTTAGCTAAACAAAAAGGCCACATCCTGAAAATGTGGCCTTACTGTTCTCAATGTTCTTAAGCGGTTAATTTAGCTCTACCTTTTGCTCTTCTTGCAGCAATAACTTTTCTACCGCCAGCTGTCTTCATTCTAGCTCTGAAGCCATGAACTTTTGCTCTCTGTCTTTTCTTAGGCTGAAATGTCATCTTCATATTCCGGGCACCTCCTATCAAATATTATCTGCTAATGTGGTAACACACATTTCGACTAGTATAATTAAACATCTTCTCGATTATATAGAAAAAATCGGCCTTAGTCAAGGGATTTTTTGAGGAAAACTGGGAAAAAATTGTGGACAGATGCCCCTGTGTGTACCGTGTATATCTCTGCTCACATTATCCACAATTTGTTGATAAGTTGTGGATAAGTTCTGGAAAACCTTATTCTCATCCACAGTGTTCCGTCCGGATCCCCTTTTTTTCCTGGTTTTTACCATTGTGTACAACTTTCTCTTTTCCTTATCCACTCTTTGTGGAAAACCTGCCCGTTTTTTGCCATTTTTGCCTTCATCCACAGCTTTCCAACAAAGTTATCCACAATATTTTGCACTTTTGATTGAAAAAAAAACGGCTTTAGTATACAATGTACTTAGATTGGGCAATTCTGCACTACAGTTTCAGGAGACAGAAAATGATAGATAAAATTAAAGAAAACTGGGAAAAAATCCTACTGATTTTAAAAGAAGAACATGAAGTATCCGATGTTTCCTACCGGACATGGCTTCAGCCATTGACCCCTTATTCTTTTAAAGGAAATACCGTTACCATCATCGTTCCGGAACAGACCTTTTTGGCCTATGTAAAAAAGAAATACGGTCTTTTATTAAAAGTTACCATTTCAGAATTCCTAGATCAGGACTGTGATGTGGATTTTAAGGTAAAGGACCAGATCGAGGAAGAAAAACAGGCGCAGGCGCCTTCCCTCATCCAGAAAAATAAAGCAGTTGTAAGCCCTGATGTGATCCAAAGTGCTAACTTAAACCCAAAATATACCTTCGATACCTTCGTTGTAGGTTCCAACAACAACTTAGCTCATGCAGCAGCCCTTGCAGTTGCGGAATCTCCCGGAGAGATCTACAATCCCCTTTTTATCTACGGAGGCGTTGGTCTTGGAAAAACCCATCTGATGCACGCAATTGCTCATTTTATTTTAAAAAACAACCCAAGCGCCAAGATCCTTTATGTCAGCTCTGAAACCTTTACCAACGAGCTGATCGATGCGATCCGTAACAAAAACAACATTACCACCACGGAATTCCGTGAAAAATACCGCAATAATGACGTCCTTCTTATTGATGATATCCAATTCATTATAGGAAAGGAAAGTACCCAGGAGGAATTTTTCCATACCTTTAATACATTATATGAATCAAAGAAGCAGATTATCATATCTTCCGATAAACCTCCGAAAGAAATTGAAACTCTGGAAGAACGTCTGCGTTCCCGCTTTGAATGGGGTCTTACTGTAGACATCCAGTCTCCGGATTATGAGACCCGCATGGCCATCCTGCGTAAAAAAGAAGAAATGGAAGGCTACAATATTGATAATGAAGTGATCAAATATATCGCAACCAACATCAAATCCAATATCCGTGAGCTGGAAGGCGCCCTTACAAAGATCGTTGCCCTCTCCCGCTTAAACAAATGCGATATTACCTTAGGTCTGGCAGAAGAAGCATTAAAAGACATCATCTCCCCAAATGCCCAGCGGGAAGTTACGCCGAACCTGATCATTCAGGTCGTTTCCGATCATTTTGGCATTACGCCTCTTGATATTTCTTCCCAGAAACGTACCAAAGAGATCGTTTATCCGCGCCAGATCGTTATGTATCTCTGCCGCAATATGACAGAAACTCCTCTACAGTCCATCGGCCGTATTTTAGGAGGACGTGACCATACTACCATTATCCACGGTTCTGAAAAGATCGCTGCGGATATGAATAAGGACGAAAATCTTAAAAATACCATTGAGATCCTGAAAAAGAAGATCAATCCACAATAACCTGTGAAAAGGCTGTGGACAAACTGTTGATAGATCGGGGCCGGTTTTTTGTGAAAAATTTTTTTATTTTACTCTGTGGATAACTTTTAGGATGTTCCATAAAAATGTGGATGATTTCCACAAAGCTTTCCACAGAGCTTTTCCACTGTTTTTCTGGGGTTTTTCCACTTTTACACATACCCACAACCCCTACTACGGTTTCTACGAAAAATAATTCTTTATATACCCTATCCGAGGGCAACCAGATGCGAACAACTCAGAAAGGAAGTTATCAACAATTATGAAGCTCAGATTTCAGAAAGATGATATTGTCAACGGCATCAGTATTGTTATGAAGGCCGTTCCCTCTAAAACAACCATGTCAATTTTAGAATGTATCCTTATTGATGCTTCTTCCGGTGAGATCAAGCTGACCGGCAATGATATGGAACTTGGAATCGAAACAACTGTAAATGGTGAGATCTTAGAACACGGAAAGATTGCTCTGGATGCAAAGCTTTTTTCCGAAATTACCAGACGTGTATCCAGCCAGAATGCAGTGGTTACCATTGAATCTGACGATAAATTCAACACAACCATCAGCTGCGAAAATTCTGTATTCAATATCCAGGGTCGTGATGGAGATGAATTTTCCTACATTCCTTATATTGAAAAAAATAAATATATCAGTCTGTCCCAGTTCACTTTAAAAGAAGTGATCCAGCAGACGATCTTCTCTATTTCACCAAACGACAGCAATAAAATGATGGCCGGTGAATTATTTGAAGTCAATGAAAACCAGTTAAAAGTGGTATCTTTGGACGGCCACCGCATCTCCATCCGCAATGTTACCTTAAAAGATCACTATGAAAATACAAAAGTGATCGTTCCTGGAAAAACATTAAGCGAGATCAGCAAGATCTTAGGCGGTGACAATGAAAAAGAAGTGCTGATCTACTTCAGCGCAAACCATATTTTATTTGAATTTGACCAGACCATTGTTGTTTCCCGACTGATCGAAGGGGAATATTTCCGCATCAACCAGATGCTTTCCAGCGATTATGAAACAAAAGTAACGATCAATAAAAAAGAATTTTTAGACTGTATTGAGCGTGCTACCATTTTGATCCGTGAAAATGATAAAAAGCCTCTGATCTTAAATGTAGGCGATAATACCATGGAATTAAAGTTAAATTCCAGCTTTGGTTCCATGAACGCAGAACTGATGATCCATAAAACCGGAAAGGACATTATGATCGGTTTCAACCCTAAGTTTCTCATCGATGCCCTCCGTGTGATCGATGATGAAGAGATCAATATTTACATGATGAATCCAAAGTCCCCATGCTTTATCAAGGACGAGGATGCAACCTACATCTATCTGATCCTTCCGGTCAACTTTAATGCAGCTGCGGTATAATGTATAATTATGCATTTTAATCTATAGAGTGTCCGTAAAACACGGACAGAAAGGAATTGCAAAAAGAATGGAAACCATAAAGTTAAGGGATGAATACATCAAACTGGGCCAGGCATTAAAAGCTGCCGGCTTCGTTGAGTCCGGTGTAGATGCAAAATATGCCATTGAAGACGGCCTTGTATATGTAAATGGTGAGCAGGCTTTCCAGAGAGGAAAGAAGTTAGTAGATGGTGATGTTGTCACCTATGAAGGCCAGACCATCAAAATTATTAAATAAATCCTTGAAAGAGAATTTCTATGACCATCGAATCCATAGAACTTAAGAATTACCGCAATTATGAAGAACTGCATATGGAATTGAGTCAGGGAACCAATATTCTCTATGGCGACAATGCACAGGGAAAGACCAATATCCTGGAGGCAGTTTATGTGTGCTGCACTACCAAGTCCCACAGAGGGGCGAAAGACAGGGATATGATCCGGTTTGGAGAAGATGAGTCCCACATTAAGCTTCAGATCAAAAAAGGTGCGGTTCCTTGCCGCATTGATATGCATTTAAAGAAAAATAAGACCAAGGGGATCGCAGTAGACGGCATTCCGATCAGAAAGGCCAGTCAGCTGTTTGGTCTTGTAAATGTGGTGTTTTTCTCACCGGAAGACTTAAATATCATTAAAAATGGTCCTTCGGAGCGAAGACGCTTTATTGACATGGAATTATGCCAGTTAGATAAAGTGTATGTCCATTCCTTGGTCCAGTACAACAAAGTCCTTCTTCAGAGAAACAAACTTTTAAAAGAGCTTGGTTTTCATCCGGAATATGAGGCAACACTGGATGTATGGGATGAACAGCTGGTACGCTTCGGAAAAGAAGTGATAAAGGCCAGAAGAGCTTTTATCGATCAGCTGGGAGACATCATTAAGGAGCTCCACACCAAACTTTCCGGGGGAAAAGAAAACATTGAAGTGATCTATGACCCGGATACAGAGGAAGAGGAACTGGAAGCAGCTGTGAGAAAAAGCAGGCAGCAGGATATGAAGCAGAAGACCACACTGGCAGGTCCCCACAGGGACGATATCAGTTTTGTAGTCAATGGCATTGATATCCGCAGGTTTGGTTCCCAGGGGCAGCAGAGGACAGCCGCTTTGTCTTTAAAGCTTTCAGAACTGGAGCTGGTGAAAAAGATCAGCCGGGATGATCCGGTGCTTCTTTTGGATGATGTGCTGTCAGAACTTGACAGCAGCCGCCAGAACCAGCTTTTAGATGCAATACAGGATATCCAGACCATGATCACCTGTACAGGTCTGGAAGATTTTGTGAACCATAGATTTCACATTGATAAGATATTCAAGGTGGAAGAGGGAAAAGTTACAAGCCAAAATTAAATCATACAGATATACAGGCTGCAGAAAAACGGTTAAAGACCATAGGTCTGCTGTCTGAAAAAGAAAGGAAGATATAGAACATGGGAGAGCAGTACGGAGCAGATCAGATTCAGATTCTGGAAGGACTTGAGGCGGTAAGAAAGCGCCCAGGTATGTATATTGGCAGCACATCTGCCCGCGGACTCCATCATCTGGTTTATGAGATCGTAGATAATGCAGTGGATGAGGCACTGGCAGGATACTGCGATTCCATTGATGTGACCATTAATCCGGACAACTCTATTACTGTTATTGATGATGGTCGTGGAATTCCGGTGGATATTCAGAAAAAAGCGGGACTTCCTGCAGTTGAAGTTGTATTTACCATCCTTCATGCCGGTGGTAAATTTGGAAATGGCGGATACAAGGTATCCGGCGGTCTTCACGGCGTAGGTGCATCTGTTGTAAATGCCCTGTCTGAGTGGCTGGAAGTTTTAGTATACCGTGATGGAAATATTTATAAGCAGCGTTATGAAAGAGGAAAAGTATGTTACCCCTTAAAAGTAGTAGGAAACTGCAGTCCGGATAAACATGGTACGACTGTTACTTTCCTTCCGGATAAGGAGATCTTTGAGGAGACCGTATACGATTATGATACTTTACGGATCCGTTTAAGAGAGACTGCTTTCCTTACCAAGAACTTAAAGATCATTTTAAGAGATGACAGGGAAGACAAAAAAGAAGAAACCTTCCACTACGAAGGCGGTATTAGAGAGTTTGTAACTTATTTAAACAAGGGAAAAGCTCCATTATACGAAAATGTTCTTTACTGCGAAGGTACAAAAGAGGGAGTTTATGTAGAAGTTTCCATGCAGCACAATGACTCCTATACAGAGAACATTTATACATTTGTAAATAATATCAATACTCCGGAAGGTGGTACCCACCTTACCGGCTTTAAGAATGCCCTTACAAAGACCTTTAATGACTATGCAAGAAAGAACAAGTTGTTAAAGGATAACGAAGAAAGCCTTTCCGGTGAAGATATCCGTGAAGGTCTTACAGCCATTATCAGCGTTAAGATCAGCGAGCCTCAGTTTGAAGGCCAGACCAAGCAGAAACTGGGCAACAGCGAGGCCAGAGCGGCTGTAGACAGTATTGTAAGCGAGCAGCTGACCTATTTCCTGGAGCAGAACCCGGCAGTTGCCAAAGTTATGTGTGAAAAATCCATTCTGGCACAGAGGGCAAGAGCTGCTGCAAGAAAGGCAAGAGACCTGACACGCCGTAAATCCGCTTTAGACGGTATGGCACTTCCTGGAAAACTGGCAGACTGTTCTGACAAGAACCCGGAAAACTGTGAGATCTACATCGTAGAGGGAGATTCTGCGGGCGGTTCTGCAAAGACTGCACGTTCCAGAGCAACCCAGGCCATCCTTCCTCTTCGCGGTAAGATCTTAAACGTAGAAAAGGCAAGAATGGATAAAGTTTATGCTAATGCGGAGATCAAGGCTATGATCACTGCTTTTGGTACCGGTATCCATGATGACTTCGATATCAGCAAGCTGCGCTACCACAAGATCATCATCATGACCGATGCGGATGTGGACGGCGCTCACATCAGTACTCTGCTCCTTACATTTATCTACCGCTTTATGCCGGAGCTGATCAAACAGGGCTATGTATACCTGGCTCAGCCGCCGTTATACAAGATCGAGAAAAATAAAAAAGTATGGTATGCTTACAGTGATGAGGAATTAAATTCCATTCTCATGGACATTGGCCGTGACAACAGCAACAAGATCCAGCGTTACAAAGGTCTGGGAGAAATGGATGCAGAGCAGCTTTGGGAGACTACCATGGATCCGGAACGCCGTATCTTACTGCGCGTGACCATGGATGAAGAGACCACATCAGAAGTAGACCTTACCTTTACCACTCTTATGGGTGATCAGGTAGAGCCAAGACGTGATTTCATTGCCCAGAATGCAAAGAAAGTTAAGAACCTGGATATTTAATGGACTCCTGAAAGAGTTAATGTCCTCTCGGAGTCTTTCCTGCATCTGCCTTTGTGGCCGATTTTCTGCCAGTCGCACCCGAATTTCATCAACGTACGCACTGCGTACGCCTCAGAAATTTGGGCACAACTGATAAAAAATCTTCTCACAAAATCAGGCACAGAAAGATTCCGAGAGAACATGTTAGAGAGTACATTTACGCATAAAGGAGATAAATTATGGAACCGAATGTATTTGACAAGGTCCATGACGTGGACCTTAAAAAGACCATGGAACAGTCCTATATTGACTATGCCATGAGTGTTATCAGCGCCAGAGCCCTTCCTGACGCAGTGCAACGCAATAATAGGTGTTGGCACTGGTACCCAGCACTTTAATGCGCTCCGCTGCTTTGTCCAGTTCCGTGACCGGGATATGCTCATTTCTGGAATCCGGCAGCGTCGTGACGGTAATGCATCCTTCTGTGCATTTACCATACAGCATCTGCAAAAAATCCCTCGTTGTAATATTCATAGGCTTCTCTCCACCCTGTGTTTTTAACGTGTAATCAATCTTTTTCTCTACATATCCGTACCTCCATTCTACCACGTTGCCTTTCAGACCAACGAACTTCTGAAGTTCACTTTCCTTCCGCTGCTCAAAATTAAAGGCCTTCATAAAGCGCACGATTTTCGGGCAAAATACAACCTTTTTACCGTTTCTTTCACACAATTCTTACATTTGCAGCCATTTCGATTATTTTCTCGTGAACTACAAAGCAGGCAACCTTTGCAATTGCCCATTGATCAGGGCATCTACAAAAGTCGCCTGCTTTGTTTACCTATCATCGAATCATGCTGTTGCATAGCAAATGACCAGCGGCAATTACCTCTGAACTGCAATAATTCCCTGACTTCCACTTTCTCCTTTCATCTGGCTCGGAAATAAAGGCCTTCACTATGTACACCGAAATCGGGTAAAAAGGAGACACTCTTCATGTTTCTTTCACAAAATTTTAACATTCAAAGCCTTATCCAAATCTATTCACCCTGCCCTTTATTGTACATAGCAGCTTGTGGAATAGGACGAAAAAAGCCGGTAGGCTTTCGACCTACCGGCTTTTCGTCTGTTTATATTCAGCTTTTGACAGTTTATATTATAGCACCGATTCGCTTACGATGCAATACGTTTTTTCTCCAATATAAGCCATTTTCTCCAATCAAATAGCTTTTCTCCATTTAAGCATCACTTTACTTTACTATTCATTCACCATTCTCTACTCTCCGGAACAACTACATGTCTGCAATCTCCCCGATGCACCTGTTCTATATAAGAATTCAGCGCGCCGCACGGCGGTGTTCCCTGCTTTTCGTACATCTTGTATCACCTGCCCTATGTATAAAAGTATACCATGGCAGCTAGACGGCTTCAACAAAATCTCATGCAATTCTTATGGCAGAATTGATGTTTGTGCCTGTCTGTGGTAGAATAATGATAATTATACTCTTATATGTATATCTCGGAAAATCATAAAAAGCAGGGAGATTTCAAAATGACAGATTATGCACCTGGTATGCGTGCTGTTATTCGTGACGAAGAATGGCTCATCAAAAGGATCGAAACAAACAGCCTTGGTCATCAAGTTTTACATTGCGTCGGTGTCACCCCACTAGTGAAAGATCGCGATGCCATTTTTCTCACAGATCTCGAACAGATTCAGATTGTAGATCCTGCGAGCATTCAGTTGATTGCCGACTCATCCCCATTTTTCAAACGGTCACTATTGTATTTAGAAAGTCAATGGCGGCAGCAGCTTCCCACTGACACAAATTTGCATATTGGCCACAAAGCGGCTATGGATCCCATGCCATACCAACTGGATCCTGCAAAACTTTCTTTGCAGCGTCCCCGCCAGCGCATCCTGATTGCGGATACTGTCGGCCTTGGCAAAACGCTGGAAGCCGGTATCCTGATGTCGGAGTTGATTGCACGCGGCAAAGGCAAGCGCATTCTGGTCGTCACCGTAAAAAGCATGATGACGCAGTTCCAAAAAGAAATGTGGAATCGCTTTACCCTTCCGCTTGTGCGGCTGGATTCCAACCGAATCCAAAAGATTCGAGCCAGTCTGCCTTCCAACTACAATCCTTTCTTTTACTACGATAAAACAATTGTTTCCATCGACACCTTAAAACGCGATGTGGAATACCGTACACATTTGGAAAAAGCATATTGGGACATTATCGTTATTGATGAAGCGCAGAATGTTGCCGAACGTGGTGACCATCAAGCACAGCGTTCTCGCCTTGCAAAACTGCTTGCCAACCGCAGCGATACCATGATCATGCTGTCGGCCACCCCACACGATGGCCGTGCCAAAAGTTTTGCTTCCCTGATGAATATGCTGGACCCGACTGCCATTGCAGACCCTGAAAATTATACCCCGGAAGACATCAGGGGTCTGTGTATCCGCCGCTTTAAAAGCGATGTCAAAAATCAGGTCAACGGCTCGTTTCTTGAGCGGCAGGTGACATTGGAACATTGTCACGCCTCTGCACAGGAGGAATATGCCTTCGACCTGCTTGCTGAAATGCAGCTGGAAATGGATGCTGGCAAAGCCAAAAGCTCTGGACGTCTGTTCAAAACAAGCTTAGAGAAATCTCTCTTTTCTAGCCCAGCAGCCTGTCGCAAAAGCATCGAGGCCCGCCTGAAAAAGCTCTATAAAAAATATACGGCAGATGATATTTCTGATATTCGCTTGTTAGAAGAGTTGCATACTGCTCTGGGACAGGTCACGCCCGAAAACTTCATGCGCTATCAAAAACTGCTGGAACTTTTGCGTAGCGATTCCTACGGATGGAACCCCAAAGATCCTGGTGACCGCGTTGTGATCTTTACCGAGCGCATCGAAACCATGAATTATCTGGCGGAACATCTGCGGACTGATTTGGGGCTGAAGTCCTCTGCGATCCAAGAGATTTCTGGTGGTATGAGCGATGCAGAGCAGCAGCGCATTGTAGAAGATTTCGGCCGCACGGAATCTCCCATCCGCATTCTGGTCGCTTCGGATGTAGCTTCTGAAGGTCTGAATCTTCATTATCTGAGCCACCGCCTGATTCACTTTGATATTCCGTGGTCATTGATGGTATTCCAGCAGCGCAACGGCCGCATCGACCGTTACGGTCAGCAAAAACGCCCTGATATCCGCTATCTGCTCATTGAGAGCAATAACAAACAGATCAAAGGTGATATGCGTATCATCGAGATTCTGATTCAAAAAGAAGAGCAGGCACTGAAAAATATCGGCGATCCTGCCTTACTGTTGGGCAAGTTCAATGTGGAAGAGGAAGAAACGGTGATTGCGGAAGCCATCGAATCCGGTTCCGACGCAGATACATTTGCTCAGAGTCTAGATGCCGATGCGCAGGAATTCAACCCCTTTGAAGCTTTGATGGCCGCTGCCTCAGAAACAGAGGAGACTGCTATTGAGCAGCTTTCAGAAACTGTTTCCGACGAAACATTGTTCACCGATAAGGAATATCTGGAGCAAGCTGTGCAATACCTTAATCAGACTGACAGCAATCCAGTTCAGGAACTGCAAACGGTTTCTGGCCTAGATATCCGGTTAACCCCGGAAATGGAGCGCCGTTTGCGTGCGCTTATACCGGAAGAAGCCATGCCGCAAGGAGAAACACTGCGCCTTTCGGATGACAAAGCCTTCTGCATGGAGCAGATGCGCACCAGCATGCAAAAGAACATGGATGAGGCGGCATGGCCGTCCTCGCAGTATTTGTGGAAGCTGCACCCGATTTTCTCTTGGGTCAATGATAAGGCCGGGCTTTTGTTCAAACGCGCAGAAGCTCCCGTTCTGGGTCTGCCCGGCGTTTTGTATCCCGGTGAAGCGTTGTACATCGTTTCCGGCAGTGTTCCCAACCTGAAATCCACGCCGCTCATCGATGAATGGTTTGGTCTGCTGTATCGGGATGGGCAATTCATTCAGCGACTTTCCATGGAGGAGGTTGTCCAGAAAGCCGGACTGCGTAGCGCGCGTATTCCCAACACAAACTGCATCACGAACCAAAGCATCGTTGCTGCAAGCAGCTTGTTGCACGATGTAGTCACGCAGGCAAAGACCTATCTCACAGAGCGATACCAGCAGTACCAGGCAGAGATGAACCCCAAGCTGGATGCAGAGGTGGATAAGCTGATTGAACTGCAGGAAAAACACAAGGAGTACTATCAGACCACCCTATTTGAACATGAACGTCAACTGCAGGAGCAGGAGCGCCGGGTGGACAAACTGTTTGATGATTTTACGAACTGGGTAAAAGAAACCCTGACGATTCAAAACAACCCATATATTCGTATCGTATCCGTCCTGATGGGGGTATCCGAATGAGCATCGATCTAACCGGTATCACAAATAAAAACGAATATTATACCAACCACTATTTTTCGACCATCTTTGAGGAAAATGCAGGTGAGGCCATCACTGCCTGGGCTCAGGCTGCAAAGTCATCCGAAGAGATCCGCACACCTTGGGCACAGCTGCGACAAAACGCCCGACAGTTCTATCCCTTGCACGACCGCTACGCAGGCGGTGCATTGAATTTGCAGCTTCTGGCTGCGATTCGCACGATGGCAGACCGTTACCTGGCTTCTCTTGGGTATCCAGAAGCTGCCCCGGAACTTGTCCCTGTAGATGCTTCTCTGTCTGTTCCCGTTTATTTGGAAATGAAAAAGAGCAACGGTGCACCACTGCTATGGGTCATGCTCTCTGCTTCCAGAGAATCGGATGCCGGTATTCTGGAAAGCAATGTCTTTGACGGTAACATTGCAGAGGAAGATGCCTTCGGTGCCGTCCACAACGATGACCTGCTGGAACTGAAAAATGAGGATCTTGCCACACAGATTCTGTTCGGTGCCGCAGAGCCGCCGCGTTTTCTTCTGTTTATTTCGCTGAATCAGATTGCACTGATTGACCGGAACAAATGGAGTGAAAAACGCTATTTGCAATTCGAATTAGAAGACATCTTTTCTCGCTTGGAACTCACAACCCTGCAAGCCATGGTCGTCCTACTGCATAAAGATTCCCTCTGCCCGGAAGACGGTTCTATTCTTCTAGATGAGTTAAACGAGCAGAGTCAGAAAAATGCTGCGGGTGTTTCACAGGATTTAAAATATGCCCTGCGTGAATGTATCGAACTTTTGGGCAATGAAGTCCTCCACGACATGCGAACCCGGCAGAAAATTAACCTAGAAGAGCATCCCGTGGATGCCGGACAGCTGACACTGGAGTGCCTGCGCTATATGTACCGGATGCTGTTCATACTGTTCATTGAGGCGCGGCCAGAATTGGGCTATGCTCCCATCCGTGAACTGAGTTATCTGAAAGGTTACTCGTTGGAAAGTCTGCGGGATATCGCCGACGCTGTCCGAGATGATGTGGATGAAGTGAGCGATGGCTATTATCTACATGAAACGCTGGCAAAACTTTATGACCTGATTTATAACGGTTATCCGGAAACGGAAGCCGAATTTCAAAAAGTAACCGGTGCCGACAGTATACACGATGTTTTTTTGATTGCTCCGCTCAAGGCGCATATCTTTGACCCGGAGTACACCAAGTTGATCAATGCTACCAAACTGCGCAACAGCTGCATGCTGCGTATTATCGACTTAATGAGCCTGACACGTGCCTCCGGCAAACGCAATAGCCGCCGGGGGCGTATTTCCTACGCCAATTTGGGCATCAACCAAATGGGCGCGGTATACGAAGCTCTGCTCTCCTACCGTGGCTTTATCGCACAGCAGGATTTATACGAGGTCAAACGCGCCGGAGTTGACTTCAATGAACTGGATGTCGGCTATTTTGTTTCTGAATCTGATTTGGCACAATATACAGAAGAGGAACGCGTCCGCTATGCGTCTGGCAACAAAAAGGGCAAGTTGCGCATGTATGCCAAAGGCACATTCATCTACCGCTTGGCTGGCCGCGAACGGGAAAAATCCGCTTCTTACTATACGCCGGAAGTTCTAACCAAATGCCTTGTCAAATATGCCCTGAAGGAATTGCTGAAAGACAAATCTGCGGATGACATTCTGCATCTAACCATTTGTGAACCTGCCATGGGCAGCGCAGCATTCTTGAATGAAGCGATCAATCAGCTTGCAGAAGCCTATATTTCTCGTAAAGAGCAGGAAACCGGAGAGATCATCGGCTACGAAGAACGTTTTAACCAGCTGCAAAAGGTCAAAATGTTCATTGCCGACCGCAATGTATACGGCGTTGACCTGAACCCTGTGGCCGTGGAACTGGCCGAGGTTTCTCTGTGGCTGAACACCATTTATCCTAATGGATTTGTGCCGTGGTTCGGTACCCAGCTGGTCAACGGCAATTCCCTGATTGGTGCCCGGCGGCAGTGCTACCGCGTGAGTTCCCTGCAAGCCACCAGCAAAGGTCTGCGCTGGTATGAAAAAGCCCCGGAGCGTGTTCCCCTTGGCACCGAGCGCAAGCGCGGCAAGTTGTCCACACAAATCTATCATTTTCTGTTGGGCGACCCCGGTATGTGCAGTTATACCGACAAAGTCATCAAACAGCTGGAGCCTGCAAAAATCAAGTTTTTGAACACCTGGAACAAGGCATTTACTGCTCCTTACTGTGACGATGATATCGAAACGCTGAAAAAACTCTCCAAGACGATTGACAAGCTCTGGAAAGATCAGATTTCTCTGCGTCAGCAACTGAAGCAGCAGACGCACGACAGCCTGTCTGTGTTCAAATTCAATGATGATGAACCGGACTCCCATACTTCCATCCGCACCAAAGATCAGATGCTGCGCACCATGTACCGTTCCGAGAATGCCAAAAATGCTGGTGCTTATGCTCGTTTAAAATTTGCGATGGATTACTGGTGCGCCCTGTGGTTCTGGCCCATTGACAAGGCTGATCTTTTGCCCAGCCGCAGCGAATTTCTGAATGATATGTACATGATCTTGGTGGGGCTGTACTCCACCAACAGTGATTCCCAGCAGCTTTCCATGCTAGAAGATGCAGACGAAGAAGATACTGACATCCTGCTTCAGGTCAACTTGGACGAACTGTGCGCCCTTTTGCCCCGGCTGAGGCTGGCTCGCACAATAGCACAGCAGAATCACTTTATGCATTGGGAGCTGGAGTTTGCTGATGTATTTGCCGAGCGCGGCGGTTTTGACCTGATGATCGGTAACCCGCCGTGGATCAAGATCGAGTGGAACGAACAGGGCGTGCTGGCGGATGCCAATCCCATGTTTGCTGTAAAAAAACTGACCGCTACCCAGACCACCCATGAACGGCAGACGGCACTGGAAAATGCACATACGCACAGCATGTATTTTGCAGAGTATGAAATGCTTTCCGGCGAACAGAACTTTTTGAACGCCGTGCAGAATTATCCTGCCCTGAAAGGACAGCAGACGAATCTGTTTAAATGTTTTCTTCCACTCTCGTGGGAGAAAACGAATGAAAGCGGCATTGCCGCTTTCGTACACCCTGAGGGCGTCTACGACGACCCGAAGGGTGGTGCACTTCGGGAAATGCTGTATCCTCGTTTGCGATATCATTTTCAATTTGCAAACGAGAGAAAGCTATTTCCCGAAGTGCACCACCATACACAATTTAGTCTAAATGTGTATGGTGGTCCACTGATGGTGTCATTCGACACCATCAGTAACCTCTACGATGTTAAAAGCATCGTAGAGTGTTACCAAGGCGAAGCCTCCGCGCCGATTCCAGGCATCAAGGATGCCAATGGCGACTGGAATATTACCGGCCATCCTGACCGTATCATTCATGTTACGCAGCGCGAATTAGAAGTTTTTGCCAAATTGTTTGATGGCAATGATAAGTGGCCGCAGGCACGGCTTCCCGTTTTGCACGTTCGAAGTTTAATTGGAGCCTTAAGTTGCATCGCAAGTCAGACGCAGTACATTTCTGATATAAAAACCGAAATTTTTGGCTCCGAAATGTGGCATGAAACAAATGCACAAAAAGATGGCACTATGGTTCGAAATGTACATTTTCCAGAAAGTCTTACTGATATGATTATTTCCGGACCTCATATTGCAGTTGCAAATCCTTGTTTCAAAACATCTCGAAGCATTTGTCGCCTTAACTCCGATTATGATAATATAGACTTAACTTCGATATCTGATTCATATTTACAACGTTGTAATTATCAGCCATATTGTGCGCCCGAAGAATATGAGGAACGTGCACCACTAACCCCATGGAATTGTAAAAACTATTACAGCTACCGCATTGCTATGCGAAATATGTTTAATCAAGGCGGAGAACGAACCTTAATGTCTGCCATTATTCCGCCGAAAGTCGGCCATGTTAACGCTGTTTACGAACTCGGCTTCAAAAATGATGTTGACACAGCACTAATGAGTGGTCTGATGGAATCTATTCCGTATGATTTCTACATAAAAGCAACCGGAAAGGGCTCTGGAGGCATCGGCGTTTTAGGCGGCCTTCCGATTATCCGCAGTATTTATAGTATCCGTATCATCCTTACCACTTTACTGCTTAATTCGCTCAATGAATATTACGCTCCCCTTTGGAAAAAATGTTGGAATGTTGTCTGGCCTTTCACTACTTGGTCCAAATCCGACCCTCGCCTCTCCCCTGCTCGCTTCACTTCTTTGACCTCGGAGTGGACATGGGACACGCCCTTGCGCACGGACTATGAGCGGCGGCAGGCTCTGGTAGAAATTGATGTACTTACCGCCATGGCACTGGGCATGACCCTGCAGCAGCTCAAGACCATTTACCGCATCCAGTTCCCCGTGCTGCAAAGCTATGAGGCCGATACATGGTACGATGCCAATGGCCGCATTACATTTACCAACAACCGCAGCCTGACCGGTGTAGGCTTCACCCGCCCGGAGTGGGAAAATGCCGGTGCTGTGCAGCCAATCAAGCGCGGCGATGCTCCGTGGGACGGTATTATGAAGCATGCTCCGGCCGGTTATGTGTTTGCCCGTACCATTACGGATGACACCATGCCTGGCGGCCCGGTACAGCGCACCATTGAGTATGCAGCACCCTTTGACCGCTGTGACCGGGAGCAGGATTATGAAACCGCGTGGAAGTTCTTTGAGGAAAAGTATAAAGAATAATAGGCCTATAATTTGATTGGAGGCATCAAGTTGTCCAAGAAAAAAGAGTGTTCCAACCTTGAAACACGCACTATGAATGTCACCATGTCCCAAGATGACTTCAAAAAATTAGATAGCGGTGAACTGCGCTCCAATCATGGACTCCGCGATAGTTCTGGTCATATTAAGGCTTCTCTTGATATTTCTTATATTTCAGAAAATGAACTTCCTCAACGTGAGGTAGTCCGCACGGAAACCGTATATAAAGAGTCTCCTGTCCCATCCCCCACGGCGCAGGCTCTTACTGGAACCACAATGGAAATTTTGGGCGACATCCTTAGCGACCCAGAAGTTAAAAAGTCCATTTCTGACCTTATTCACGTACTCTGGCACTATAAGGTACAACCAAAAATTCAAGATACTATTGATAGAATCAAAGGCATCTCACAACCGCAACCCCCTCGCTCTGAACAAGTTTTTCAAACAAAAGCAGAACAAATTCTATCTTCACAAACTATTGTTCCGGATTCAAAAGATACTTCATTTGAGCCTATTCCTGTCACAAATGAACAGGCTGCATTTTTGTTAGCCAAGACTAAAGAATCCGCATCCGAATTAACCCGATTGATTTATCTTCTTTCCAATATCGTAGTCAAGGATGATATAACAGCCGAAGAATACAGTCTGGAGCAATCTTATATTAAAGAGTTGCTCAGTGAATCCTCTGTGTCAACGATGACTTTTCTTCTTCAAAATCGTCAACTTGGTATTATTGACGATAAAACCGCACTTCTTTTTTCTGATGTTCTTGAGGGATATGTCGGTGACGGTCAACAGCGCATTCCTCTCTCCATCGACAAGATATCCAATCAATAATTATAGGAGTATATTGCGATATGTTACCCTCAATTCTTGCCAGCCAACTCGAAAAAGGCATTGGTGATTACATCGAAACTACATTTCCCATGAGCAACGCTCCCTTCAAAGGTTCCGTTGCAGAAATGCTTGCTCAGAAAGGCTCTGTTTATCATGAACCTTATCTTGCCGTGCGTCTGCCCTTCCGTGTTGCAAAGGAAATGCCAACCTGCTTTGAGGCAATTCACCCTGCATATCTTCCCTATGTTCATCAGCAAAAAGCGTTTGAACGACTGACTGGCAATGACGGCCGTTCTACACTGATTGCAACCGGCACAGGCTCCGGCAAAACTGAATGCTTCTTGTACCCCATTCTGGAATACTGTTACCAGCACCGTGGGGAGTCTGGCATCAAGGCGCTGATCATCTATCCTATGAATGCCCTTGCCACCGATCAGTCCAAGCGAATTGCAGAACTGATTCATAACAGTCCCGAACTGCGCGGCAATGTAACTGCCGGTATGTATGTTGGCGGTCTGGAACGCACTCCGTCCCGCACCATGAGTGAGCATGGCATCATTACTGACCACGAGACTCTGTTGAACAGTCCGCCGGATATCCTGCTGACCAACTATAAAATGCTGGACTATCTGCTTGTGCGCCCCAAAGATGCCCTGCTTTGGAAGCAGAATAATCCAGAAACGCTAAAGTACATTGCAGTGGATGAGCTGCATACCTTTGATGGTGCACAAGGCACCGACCTTGCCTGCCTGCTGCGCCGTCTCAAGCGCCGCCTTGGTATCTATGATGGGTACCTCTGCTGCATTGGCACCTCTGCTACCATGGGTTCCAAGGAAAATAACGGTGCCATCCTGAATTATGCCGAGGAGATCTTTGGTGAGCCATTTGAACGAGATGCCGTCATCACCGAGGATCGGCTCAGTGCCGATGAGTTTTTTGCTGGACAGTCGACCTCATTCTTTGCCTTGCCTTCCGCAGATCAGACTGCACAGCTGGTAGCTCTTGCCGAAGAGGACGATCCTTCCGCCTATCTTCAGTGCGCGGTAAAGGCATGGTTCCCGGATTTTTCGCAGGACGTTCTATCCGACAGTGGCCGCATTGAACTGGGCCGGGTTCTTCTGCAGCATGTATTCCTACAGTCTGTTCTACACCTAACGGAGGGCAATTACTATCAGGTTTCCCGCATTGTGGAAGCGTTGGCACCACATTATCCGGCACTGAATGAATTATCCGATGCTTCTGCCGCGCTCAACTCGCTCTTTGCACTGGTTTCTCATGCGCGCACCGGTAAGCCGCGAAAATTACGCCCGTTCCTGAATGTACAGGTGCAGCTTTGGATCCGGGAACTGCGGCGCATCGTTGCCAAGGTCGATGCGGAGCACATCACTTATAAAATTGCGCATGATCTGAACCGACAGCAGGCCAAACAGCACCTGCCCGTTGTCAACTGCCGTGACTGCGGCATCACCGGCTGG
>OJMP01001122.1_pt1 | contig 19903 bp, 7 predicted proteins | sample 1597311 | NCBI WGS metagenome assembly OJMP01 (sample SAMEA2452134, study PRJEB22498) | human gut metagenome | biome: human feces; feature: human gut; material: feces | place: Australia | collected 2012 | reverse complement strand
GGAGGACAGACGGAAAGTACAGAGCCGAGCGGGACAAAAACCTGGACAGACAGCGCGGAACCATCAGAAAAGGACGGCGAGACAGAAGAGACAGGGTCTGCAGAAAAAGACAGCGAGACAGAAGAGACAGAATCTGCGGAACAAGGCAGCGAGACAGAAAAAACAGGATCAGTAGAAAAGGAAACACAGCAGGACAGCACAGATTCCGCAGAGAGCAGCAGCCAGATAGACGACACAGCAGCGTCAGAAAGTGCAGAGCAGAAACCAGAGTCCACGTCTGCAGAAAACGAAGGCCAGAACCGGCAGGACGGCAGCGGTGCGGAAAACCAGGCAGATGCCGCATCCGTAGCGGCGGATGCGGGAAATCAGACTCCGACGCTGACACTTGAGAAAGCGGCTCAACTTGCTCAAGATGATGAAGCTGCAAAAGACAAATTAAAAGTTGATGCAAATACCGTGACAATAACGGTAACAGATGGAATCGGATTAATCCTGTTATCCAATGTGAAGCCTTCCGAATATAAAAAGTATACAATAAACCTGGTTACAACTTCAGGATGGGATCTTACGGGAACGGCAGAGATTAAAGGGCAGACTTATAGCTTTCTGGGACTGGGTGATGATGCCGATCCGTATGAAGGAAAATTTGAATTTGATAAAAAAACAGTAGCAGAAAATTTCTCAATAACCACGACGAAAGCACTGTTTCATGCGCTTTCAACGAAAGCAGATCTGGATCCGATTTCCTTTAGCATTTCAGGGACTTTTTCCACCACCACGAAACCACTTTTGGCAGAAAAACTGAAATATAGTGAAGATCGTAAAAAATTAACTTCAACGGTTGTACTTAGCAATTTGAATTCTGATAGGATACAAGAAGCAGCAATCGGCGGTTTGATTGGCACGATGGAAGAAGGCAGCAGTGCAGAGATAACTTTTACAAATAATTTCTCAAACTCATTGAAAGTCAGCGGAGAGAGTCATACAGGTTTATTCTGTAATACAATGGAACCGGGCGCATCCCTGACTGCGACTTTTAAGAATAATACTAAGAAGACGGTTAGTGTCGAAGCAACCGCATCAGAAGCAGATGCGGGTGGATTTGTCGGCCGGATGAAAGCAGACAGTCAATTAACGATTGCCGGAACTTCTGCAGCGCAGGTAAGTTCTGCGTTCGGAAATGCCGGAGGACTGGCCGGAAGCGTGACAGATGGAAAGATCAGCGTTCAGACAGAAAATGGAGAAAACGGAGCGGCTGCCGGAAAGTTTGTGTTTGCGGATACCCTTACGTTAAAGGCAGGCAGTGAAAAAGCAGCAGGCGGACTGATCGGAGCGTATTCGGTTACGAAAGGCGGCATAGATAACGGTACTGGCAATTTAATCAGCTACGATCTTTCTGAATATGAGTTTCACAGCATTGATGTTTCCGGCGGCAAGGATGTCGGCGGATTATTTGGCGTGCTGAAAAACACCAGTATAAGTTCCACTACTGTGGCTGTCTTAGGAAAGACGACAGGTGCCATCACGACAAACGTGACCCGTGAGAGCGAAGTGACAAATCTGGGCGGACTGATCGGAGCTTATGATACTGTAGCTAGTACAGATGAAAATAGTGCAGTCGTTATGAAAAATACACTGGCCATAAAAGGAACTTCCAACGCTGCTGATTCAGATATCAGGGCAGTTTCCACAGGTGGAAGTAAAGCAAGTACCACGTATGGTGGAGTGATCGGTGCTGTATCCGGCAGCAGTTATGTGGAAATCGAAAATGTGTCTGCTTCCACAGCAGATATGAAAAACAGTAATACCACAAGTGTTGGCGGTCTGGTGGGAAAGCTGAATGACGGTTTCCTCAATGTGGGAAATGTGACAATAACTACAGCAGATGATAATGATCTTGCAAACGAAGCAGATCAGGTGGAAGGTCATGGCGGTCTGATTGGTCATCTGGTAAAGGGGGTACTGCGCCTTCACGGAGAGACAAATTTAGAGAATCAGAAGATTACAACTGCTTATAACCATGTAGGACAGATTGTGGGATGCAATGAAAATGGTCTGATCTATGCTCTTGGAAATGGTAATAGTCTTGATGCAGACGGAAAAGGCTGGAGCCTGACCCGTTATTCCGGTACGGAACGAGGCGGCTCAGATATTGGAAACTGGGGGGCTGTGATTCGACTTGGGGGAAATCTGTCTGAAGGTGAAGATGGAGTCTTTACCTTTGATGAAGTAGCTCATACTGTTACGATAAACAGTTCTGTAGAGAATGGAACTAAGGCGGATATCAATGGTGCAAATCAATTTGCGGCATATGCGCTGGCATTTGAGTTTTCCAAGACCGATCCGGAAAAGACGAAAGCACTGAAGCTTGAGAGCGAGGTGGATCGAACCCAGAAACAGACAGTGCAACTGACCGGAGATGTGGATCTTACCAATACAGGTATTATTGGCATCGGCAAGGATAATATAGAGAAAGGTAAGAGTGCACAGCTGTTCAAAGGAACGCTGGACGGCAGCAATCATACGATTACATTGGATATTGGAGCTACATATGGCAAAGATATTTCTGGAAATGATCTTGCAGCCGGACAGCTCTATGCAAAGCGAAGCGACCAGCGAGATACGCATTACAGTCTGGCACTGATTCCATTTGCCGGGGATGTAACCATTTCCGAGCTTACGATTAATGGTAATGTCATCTGCAAAATACCGAAGGCGGTAAATCAGGAAGTAAAAGACATCAAATATCCGGCATTTGTCGCAGGGGCAATAGGCCTGGCAAGTGGAAAGACAGAATTCAACCATGTTACAGTAAATACCAAGAGTTCTGTAACAGAAGAAGCAACAGATGCAAAGAAGCTTCTGGCCTGGCAAGGAGGATTTCTGGCTCGATGCGAAGGAAGTAAGTTAACCTTTACAGATTGTACATGGGGGAATACTGCGAGCCTTGCGGATGAACGTAATACCGACAACCATAGAATCGGCGGCCTTGCGGCGGAAGTGATGGGTGGCTGTAGCGTAACTGTGCGTAACACGACCTTAAGCGGTTCCATCACATCCGCATCGAAATCCAATGCCAATGTCGGCGGTCTGATCGCAGTCAGTCGTGGGGAAGATTCGAATAATGCGGCAAAACCCAGCACGATAGCGGTTTCTAAATTATCGGTAAAGGGTGAGACGGTCACAACATCATCAGACATAACCAGCGGCGGTCTGCTGGGCTACCAGTGGAAGAATACGAATGTTAAGTTTGCTGCGAATGCCGGAGTGACCATATCGGGCTCGACGCTAAATGCATGCACTGCCCAGTTTGGTGGACTTGTCTATCAGGCAACCGGATACTGGAATGCAACCGCAAAGGACAGCATCGTATTTACGACAGACACAGATAAGAAAAAAAATACCTTTACAGGAAAATCAGAGAAAGAGAATCCAAGTGGTCTGCTGGTGGGAACCGGTCTGCTTACAGAAACGAATGCAGATCAGACCAAGACAACCTCTGCCCTCTATCTGGAAGTGGGCACATGGGGAAGTGCGGCGGATTCCGCTTATAAAATTAACGAGGGTGCAGTTGCCCTGAACATCGGCAATTCAGAGTACTTTGATGAACTGGCTGGCATTACCAGATTTGATGATGCCGGAAACAGCAATGCAGTGGTTTCCCTTGCAGTACATGACAGCAGTGAAAAAGCAGCTTTGATTGATAAGGACAGTACAACGACAAATACATACACGGGTCAGATAGAAAATTATAAAAACACAAAGACAAGATACTACTACAACCTGGACAGCTACAGAAAAGACAAGTATACAACGAATCTTAAAAATATCACTTCGGAACCGGATTTAGTTTTGTGGAGTGCAGCCCAGTATGCTGCAGAAAATATCAGAACGTGGTTCAGGGAAAAAATCACCAGTACACCAGATAATCCTTTTGTGACAAGCATATCCGGAAACCTGAATCTGGATGGATATTCGTATTATCCGGTGACACCGCTTACCCCGGTACATATTGGCTCGGAAAGTAATACTGGTTCAGATACAAACCTGACCTTTGCCTACGATGCGATGAATACGATAGAAGAAACAAATAAATCGTTCTCGGATGCAGAACATCAGCATTACCTGATGCAGCACGGATTGCTCTATAACACTTCTCATGGTGTGCTGGTAAATAAGACTTCTTTTGCGGGTGTGGTAGGAAAAGAAAAATTTAAAAGTGAAGAAAATGCAGACGGTTCAGACAACGGTACACAATATAATTCCGGTGCACTGATTTATGGAAGTGTCATCGGAAATCCGATCAGCAACATTGTTGGAATCAATCTGAAAAATGTGACATTGGATGGAATCAGAGTGACAGGAGTGGAAAAAGGCAATGATACCACCTATGCGCCACTTCTGATCAATCGAATTGCAAAAGCAGCAAAATTGACCGTAGATAAGCTCTCCACCAGTGAGAAATATATGACAGGAGAAGGTGAGAATAAAAAAACTGCGTATGCTGCAACCAGTCTGGTCGGCTCCGTCGGTGACAAGACAGCATCCAAGCTGACTCTTTCATTTTCCGATATTGCACTGGACGGACGTGTAAAAGAAGATTCAGAAAAATCTACCTCTGTGTGGAATAATGGAACCACGCAGGTAGAGTATCACACAACTCATACGATATTTACCAGGGCAATCCTTATGGAGTACTTTATGTATTCTTCCGATGGTTCCGGTACGTATAACTTTAACAGTACCGATAATAAAGTTACTTATGGTGTGGAGCTGACGAATACAGAGACAACTGGTCGAAATCCGGATAAGCAGTATCAGTACTATGATGCGGACAGCTATATCACAGATGAGAAGGATGCAAACGCGAATGAAGCTTATGTGAGAGAAAGATATAAGGACACGAATTTTCTTCGTTATGTCAGGGTAGCACAGAATATTGAAGAAAGTACATATGAGCTGGATATCAACCAGAAATCTACTGGTCTGCTGAACGGCTGCGGTACCTATGGGGATCCGTATATTATTGAAGACGCACTTCAGCTGAGTTCACTGGCTTCTTATATCAGCACCCCGGGCAGTATTTCAAACTTCCAGGTAGTATTTAATTCAAAAGTTCTGGACAGTCAGACACAGACAGTTGAGAACTACCATACGCAGGGGAATGCTATTTCTGCTACTACTACAGGCACGGATATTACCTATACATGGGAAAATAATGCATGGAAAGCGGATGGAGCAACAGATACAATAGATACAGATAAAGCAACCAGCTATCTGTTAAATGCGTATTACAAAATCGAGAAAGACATTACGATTTCCGCAGAAACCTTCAGCGGACTTGGTACACTGAAGAATCCATTCAGCGGTGTGATTGTTGGTTCAGCTGATAACGGCAATTCCATCACTGTAAGTATGAAAGGATCGAACGGGAACAAAAACAGCTTCGGCGGTCTGATTGCCTACAGCCGTGGAAGCGTAGTAAAAGATCTGACGGTGGACTATTCAAATGCAAAGATTCAGATGCAGGCTGCAAATTTGCCGGGAACAGAGGAAAATCCATTCTTTGGCGGAGTTATCGGTTATTGCATGGGTGGTGATACCATTATTGATCATGTGTCCGTACAGTATAATGAAAATACAGTATCATTTAGCGGTAACTATGAAAAGTTAATAGCTGCCGGAGGATATGTCGGTCTGGTTGGTGGGGCAACCCACGTAACCGAAAATACTGACTATGAAAAAACCGGCGGTGGAGTAGTTTTCCGCAATATGGATAACACAACCAATACTTTTACGGCGGTATGTGCGGAAGCGGCCGATGAAAAGAAAACAGTAAAGATGTTAAAGGAGGATGGTACACCCGATGGTAAAACAACTACTGAGGGCGGTAACTATTTCTATCGCAACCCCTATGTTGGCCGTGTATTAGATGGCTATGCATGTGCAGAAAAATGTACTGTAAATAATACCGATAAAAACTATACCATTCCAAGTTTACAGGAAGGGACAAGTGACCTGACGGTATCCGAGAAAAATGGCGTATTAAACGCTACTGTAGCGTCGGCACAGGGACTGTGGCTGCTGTCCGCGATTGTAAACAGTGGCGCAGGAGCGATGGATTCTACAGGGAGTTATATGGATGTAGACGACGAGGTGGTTGATGCGTATCAGTATGGAAAACCACGTACTGCGACGTATGAAGGAATCGGAACAGATGCAGGAACAGATGCAGGTACAAGGCTTGCAGATGAAAAATACTGGGGTGGAAATGCAGGTTCTGCAGGAAGTGATGGTGCAAAAAACAGAGTTTCTTATCTGGTGAAGAACTATACAACAGGTACCACAGCAGCAAGGCTGGCAGGAAAGAGCAGTGATACAAAGACAGCTACGAATATCCCGGTTAAGAATATCCCGGTTAATCTTACATTCAGCGTAGAAAGCATTGATATGACTGCTTATGGCAATGGATTCCGGGGAATTGGATGTAGCTATGGGGAGAATAAGGTTGTTTGGAATAAAGATTGCAGTATTCCAAAAGTATATCGGCGGAATCTTCTGATAAAGAACATTTCTGGTAATGAAAAAAATGCCACAAAGATTATATTAGACATGAATCAAAATGAGTACAGAATCGAATATACAGATGGTTCATGGCGAAATCAGGGAGCAGGAGTATTTGTCGATTTTCATTTTACAAAAGAGTGTAGTGTGAGCAATCTTGCAATATCAGGAAATGTTAAGATCGGTCTGTTTAATAAAACAAATTCAAATTTGTGCTCTGTGGAAGAATCAGATAACAAAATAGGTGTTGGTGGATTCGCTGCGAGAACGGCCAATTCTACAGGTACGGTTACTTTTTATAAGTTTTCTCTGAAGAACATTGATGTATATGGTGGCACAATGACAGGAGGAGCCATTGGGTATATTGATGGATATAATAATTCTAAGAGAAATGTAACTTTTAGCAACTGGTCTATTGAGAATGTAAATGTATCAAAATGGGTTCAGAACGATGGCAGTTCGGGTGGATTAGTTGGATGGAATGTTGGATATGGTACTTTGGAAATCACAAGAGATTCTAATGAGGATGTTAATATCAAGAATCTTAAAGTTACTACAATTTCAGATAAATATAAGACAGCAGCAGCAGGAGGCCTTGTCGGCGCTTGTGACTCTTCTAGTGTGAGTATTGAAAATGTGAATGCAAATAATGTGACGGTTACCGGAAATAATGTTCGAGATATTGGTGGTTTGATTGCAGGCAACAGAAAGGTGACAAATATTAATATTGACATTAATGTGACTGTGACTAGCTGTGTCCTACATTCGATTGAAGTAAACAATCCGATAGATAGTAGCGAAGCTTCTACAGGAGGCATAATTGGATATCATAATAATCCATTGGCTATTTTTGGGGTAACCATGGATTGTAATTCAAAGATTAACGGACAGCAATACACAGGTGGTTATGTAGGTCAGTCAAAAGCCAAGGTTCAGATCATGAGTTGTTCGGAAAAGGATACCTATGTAAAGAGTGATAAGCGAAACTGGATTGGCGGTTTTATTGGTTATCAGAGTAGTGGATATACAGCAACATTCCAAACATGTAAGGAAGAAAAGGTGAATATTCTCGGGCGGTATGTTGGTGGTCTTGTCGGAAACAATGATGGGAATATACTTGCATCGAATGTAGAATTTAATCAGGTCATAGCAGTTACTAAATATTATCAGAAATACAATGGAACTTATGATGCCAGATGTGCAGGATTATTGACAGGATCTACAAATAATATGTCTAATAGTAATAGTGTGAAAGGCTACAATATCCTTGCAGAGTCGTGCAAAGTCGGATATGCTGCAAATCCAAAAGTTGAAGATTTATCAGGTGCGTTGATTCAGCTTATAACCGATGTAGGATTCTGGATTGGAATAAGTGGTTCAAATGATGCAATCAATCTGACAGCAGTTTCTGCCTCCGGTACTGTTTTACCACAGAAAGACATTGGAACTCAAAAAGGTTCTGCTACCATCATCTACGCCGATGCCACTGCCACCAAGAGCTACCAGCCAACCGACTCCACAGCGAAACCATCCTCTTCCGCCAGCCCATGGGTAGATGTCAACCCGAAGAGTGATGTGCCTTTTGCAGATGGAACAGTTATGACCGGTAATGCGGCAGGAACTGGAACAGCCAAAGCAATTTTAACCGAACTGGGCAGTGCCTCTCATGATTCAGCTTACTACTGGAATGTAGACGATAGCACGAAAATCAGTGTTGCAAAACTATTAAGTCTAACAAACGACGCGTATCTTACAACTTACAGAGTCGAAGAAAACGCAACTACAACGATAGACGAAAATGTTGACTTCCCGGTGCTTGTTGTAAATAATACCGCAGATGTAGATGAAATAATCTGGGACTATATTGCGGCAATGACAAATGTGAGCAATGGAGATACGGCGAAGAAACAAAAGAGAGACATTACAGCAACGAGTTATAAGTGGGACAGCAATCATAATAATTTTGCACCTCAGACAAATGCAAGCTTAAGTGTCAGCTCAGGAAAGAAGCTTTCCATCACCCCGAATGCATATGATAACCAGTGCAGTCAGTTTACCTTGCTGGATGTGACCTACACAGATCCGACAGACACTACAAACCTACATGTTTTCCATCTGTACATTCCGGTGCTTGTGAACAAGGTTCTCTATATCAATTTCAAAACAAGGTTTCTTGCAGGAACGGATTACTGTGCATCGGATTATCCTATGACAGATATAAGCAGAAATCATTATGCAACCGCAGACTTCAATGAACCATTGACGGCATTGATAGAATACAGCTATGAGAAAGAGACAGACTGGCAGTCTATGCTGGACAATGGTGAGAATCTGCTGTGGTATTATGACAAGGTTCTGAATCTGGCATCGGGCAGTTCGGGTAATACACAAAAACTGCTCCCGGAAGGAACGAAGCTGACGTTGGTAGACAGGCAGACCAAACAGTATTATATTTATACGACAGACGGAAACGAGGATTTGCACAGCTTTAACCTTACAAATATGACAGTGCCAGGCAGTACCGGTCAGGGTCAGACAACTCAGAAATTCGCTCCTGTTTATATCTGCGATTTACTCGGGCTGAAGGCAGATCTGGTGTCGGAAGCGGAAGATGGAACAACCTATTATGTGAAGGAGACAGATCCGTCCAAAGCAACGGTCAGAATCGGCACAGACTATTACCGGAAAGCGGAAGAAAAGGACAAAGATGCAGAAAAATATCGGATGACAATACCAGGAACGGATACTTCTTTGAATTCACAGAAATGGAAGGAAGAGTACTATCTCACCATTCAAATACCAAAGACAGATGGAGTGCCCATTATAAACAACCGATTGTATGCCGCAACAATGTCACGCAAGGAAGGTACGCTGCCGGCTGTTATTAAATCGGATAAGAAGGCGGATAGTTCTGCTTACGTAGTATACAATGGAGTTCAGCAGACGTTCAGTATTTCCACCAGCCGTATTCATAATGGAAGTCCGATGGGAGATACTGCGATGGAAAACGGAGACGGTATCAAAATTAAGCTGACAGGTGAATTGTGGCTGACAGAGGCAGGGCAGGCTCAGTTCAAGTCACTTGGACCTTCCGAAGTTTATCACGAGTTTGATATCAGCCTGAAAAAATATTTGGAAAAGGCGGCTGGAATCAATGGTGTAATCGGTACAGAAAACATCCAATATATATATCAGTTTTCAAAATCAGATGGAACAAAAATCTATTCAGAAGAAGGTAAGAATTCAAACGCAGCCGGACTTGAAACGATGTCGCTTCGATATGGAAGCAGCAAGTTGAAAAGTGCATTGGAAGAGGCAGACAGTGAGAAGAATGCGATAACGGTTACAGCTGAAATCACACTTACTTATGATGACGTGGATGGTTTTCCGGTGAGAGGCGCCGCAGATACAGACAGTAGTGGTACATCCGTTGTTGGTGTGTCACGTATTGCCAATACATCCACGCAGCTGCCGATTACAGAAAATAAAAAACCGAAAGAAGATGAAAATCGTTATTACATTACAAACCCATCCAAAGCGATCCTCAGATATTCCAGCGTAGATGGAAGCGGAATCGGAGATACGACGCAGCAGCTTGGAGTCAACCCGAGTGATGCAGCAAAGAACCGTTCCGACATGATCTATACAAGAGCAGATTATGATTATTCCAATGTGGATGCAGAAACTCTTGCCAAGGCTGCAGCCATCCGCTATAAAATGGAATTGTTCCAGAAAAATGAGAATGGAACTTATGATGAAACAAAACCGTTGAAAATTGGATCTTATCTCCAGAATATTGTCAAAGATGCAAAATCAGATGATATTTCCGGAAATGGTGATAAAGCATATCAGTGGAAGAACGATTTTGTATCGGACGATACGAAGCACCAGTTTGCGCAATTTACCTTTACGCCATTGACCGGCGGGAAATTTGAAAAAGAGCAATATACTTATGCAAATTACAGAGTGCGCCTGACTGCGGTTCTGCTCGATAAAAACGGAAGTGAACTGGATGGTACGAAAGCAACGGATTATATCATCTATACCAATGCCCGGATCTATCAGGATATGATAGACAATAATTAAGCGATCCGGCATCAGACAAAATGTTGCCGTTCGCCGGAAAATGGCGGACGGTAACAATAAAAAATGGGACAGAAGCGAGGTGAAAAGGGATGCGCTGGAAAAAAGGAAAAGAAGAGCTGACGGCAGAAGAATACAGACAGAAAGCGCAGAAACAGATAGAGCTTCTGAAAAACCAGTGGAAAATCTTTTTCCGGACGGGAATTATCGTTGTTGCAGCTTTCATTGTGATGATCGTTGCAAGTATTGCATGGTTTGTCAGCAATACCAGGGTCGCTGCGACTGGTGTTGCTATCCGGCCTGCGGATATGCCCTTCGATCTTGCCGCGGCAGGGACAAAAAGTGATGAAGATGCAGATCGAGGCATATATGACAAACTGCTGACAGTATCCCCTGGAGCCTTAAGAGAGATAGACGGGAAAAAATACTGGTCTACCGATGGAAGCCACACTTCCATCTGCTGGGCTGTTACACCGGAAAGCAATATGAACAATACGGGTGAGGATGGAAAGCCGACAGGGATTGAGCCGGGGTCTTATGGAAAAATGACATTTTACATCATTCCCAATAAGAATGGTCCGCTTAAAGTAACGTTAGATCTGGTTCTGACCGGATATCAGATCGCGGATGACAAAAAGAATGAGGAGAATGTGACCCAAAATGATTTAACGGAAGTTACGGATCCGTCGCTACAGCAATTGCTGGAAGGACACATTCTTTTGTTTGCGGGATACAATGGGAAGGCGGGGTGCTATAAAGGCTGGATATCCCGGGATGCAGGAGAGTGGAGTATGAGGCTTGGCAGTGAAACGGAAACGGCTGTCCTTGAAGTAAAGAATGGAAAGCTGACCTGGAATAATACGAATGCCCAAAAAGACACTGCTTATCCGGTTACGATATACTGGATCTGGCCGGAAAGGCTGGAATCGTATCTGAGAAAAGCAGACAGCTATAGCGGGAAAAATCCGCTGCTGTTTCCGGAAAATCTATCAAGTGAGGAGAATGCACTTTCGGCATTGCCGGAGAACCTGTTTGAGACGATGGGCAAAGTGGAGGAGAATTCATCATCGAACCGTTATTTCCGGTGGGAAGATTCTGAAAAATTTCAGGAGAATGTTACAAAAGATACGCTTTCACAGATACGGGAGAAATTCAATCCGGCTCTCTATTCTATGATCGCGGCTTACTATGATTCAGCAGACCAGTATCTTGGGAAAAACGTCCAGTATGTGCAGCTGAAACTGGATGCGCAGTAAAACCGGACAAAAACGTGGCAAAGAAGGAGGTGCTTCCATGAAGGAGCAGACAGAGAGACAGCAGGATGAGGTCAGACAGGGGAAGCACAGGATGCGGCTGACGCGGAAAAAACGGGTTGTCATATCTGTGATTCTGACATTCTCTGCCCTTCTGGCGCTGCCGGTTTTTGCCTGGCTGTATATGCATCGAAGCATAGAGACGATAACGAAAGTAAATATGCCAAACGCATTGCTGATCGGAGCCGGAGATGCAAAACCGATCCAGCAGCTGGAGCTGAGCAATATTGACGTTTCCGGGGCGCAGAAGTATAAAGACGTTGTATTCTGTGTGTACAGCACAAAGCCGGGACTGGCTTATCATCTTCAGCTGGCACATACTACGAATATTGGATTTTCGTATGAAATTGATAAGGCATCTATAGAAACGGATGCGGTGAATGGAAGTATTTTTTATCTGGGGGATTACTATAAGAAAGGTAGTAAGTTGGCAGGAAACTATTTAAATAAAGAGACAGAAAGCAACTATGCAACAAATGCTTATCATGAGAAAACATATGAAAAATATGGGAATGTTCAGATATCAGCAGAGCCTCTTTATTGGAAGACAGCCAGTCAGGAAAAACTTCCGGATGAAAGGCAAAAGCCAGATAAAAATGGGAATTATGTGAACTATTATATTCTGCATATCACCTGGGATGAAACGGTACAGAACAACAAAGAAACGGATATGATTTATATTATGGCGGGCTGAGTAACAGCGAAATCCGCAGCCGGGAGTCTGGAGGGGACATTCTGGCTGTGGATTTTTTAATAAAAATGTAAGACTGTAGCAGTGGCAGTCTAATCGCAAATATGATATAGTAATAGAACAAAAGAACATCATACTATAGCATCTGTGTCTGCAACGGAACAGACCTCTCTTCAGCACATAATTGGGCGGGCGGAAGGGTACAGAAAAGAGTGATGGTTACTTGGGGTCAGGTACCATTAGAGAAACAAAAACGATTTGGAGATTGCTGGGCTTGGAAATTTAGGAATCAAAACAAATTGTGTTATCGTCTCTTTCGTGCTAAACTAAAAACACACAGACATCGATGGCAAAGAAAATAGAACACGGATGCGAAAGGATGAAAATGGATTGAGAAGTAAAACTCGAAAAAAATATTAAGATGCCAGGAAAATCCGTACGGAAAAAATTATAGAGAAATGAAGCTGCGGCAGAATAAAAGCAGGTTAAGAAGAAAACAAAACAGAAAGAAGGGGATCTATGAGAAACGAATTTGCACGGAATCTGGATCTTGCGCAGGCGAAGATCCAGTATGATGAACAGTGCAAAAAAGTGCTGGGTGACAAGAACGTTCTTTCCTGGATCCTGCAGAGAACGGTAAGGGAATATGCGGGGATGAACCGGGAAGAAATCATGAAATGCATCGAGGGGGAGCCAGAGATCGGAAGCCGGAGAGTAAACCCGGGAGAAACCAATGCATCGCAGATTACGGGAATGGCGAATGAAGATAAGGTAAACGAAGAAGGAACCATTTTTTATGATATCCGATTTTTTGCCTGGATACCCAAAAGCAGAGAAAAAATCCGCCTGATTATTAATGTGGAAGCACAGAAGAAATACCATACGGGATATTCTCTGACGACACGCGGCGTGTTCTATGGGGCAAGAATGATATCGGCACAGCTGGGAACAGAGTTCGAAATTCCGGAATACGATAAGATCAAAAAGGTGTATTCCATCTGGATCTGTATGAATGCACCGCAGTACATTGGAAATGCTATTTCAGAGTATAAACTTGAAAAAACAGACCTGATACCGGGGATTCCGGATCGAAGGAAAGAATACGACAAACTGTCGGTCGTGATGGTGTGCCTGAATACAAAGAAAGAAACAGAGGATCAGTTTCTGGGAATGCTGCAGACGTTGTTTAATACGGAGCTGGCAGAAAAAGAGAAGAAAGAGCGTTTGGAACAAGAGTATGAAATTCAAATGGAAAACGGATTTGGAAAGGAGCTGAGCTTAATGTGTAATTTGTCTGATACAGTAGAGGAACGTGGAATCCAGAAAGGGATCGAGAAAGGAATTGAACAGGGAATGGAAAAAGGAATCGAGAAAGGCAAATTAGAAATGCTCTTTTCCCTGGTTCGGGACCATGTTTTAAGTAGTGCGGATGCTGCGAAGAGAGTTGGAATGTCGGAAGCAGAGTTTGTGAGTTTGATGCAAAAATAAAGCGATGATATGAAACGACTCGGGGACAGATCCTACTCGGGGTCAGGAACCATTAGGCGTAAATAGAAAAACTGAGATAGAGGGAACATATATGCGATTTCATTTTCAATATAAGGTGATCTATGAATCAGGAGATATTTTTGAGCAAAATAGAAGAAATGAATTGTGTGTTGATATCACGCAAGAAGAATATAAGAAAATCATTACAGGCGTACTTCAAGGTATTTCAATAAAACAGATTGAAGGAATATCGGAGGTAATTACGAAAATGACAGAAGATGTTCTGTTTGCGGATCGCTGGATGAACAAAAATGGTTCCATGAGAAGCACACCGTTGAAGAAAAACAGAAAAATTTCGGAAATAGAATTTTTTATGACAGAGAATGAACTTCAGCGGATAAAAAAGGAAAAAGATCCGATCAGGATGCTGGAACGCCCGAAGGAGCAGATGACGGTGTATAGAAGTGATGGAACTTATATTACGCTTGAAACAGAAAATGGACAGGTAATCATAAAAGATTCTACAGAGAAAAATAGTTATCGGATCGTGGATGCGGACTATTTTATTCATCATATTGTGCGTGGATAAATAAAAATACAGGGCATAGAAGTAAAAATCATAAGGGGCTGAACAGAAAATTTTTTGTTCAGCCCCTTCCTTTTATCTGAATTTCAAATTCCTGCACCGGTTCAGGCAGGCGAAGATTTCCTGGCGTCTTGGGCGAGCCAGGTTGCCGGGGCGTCCAGGGGCCAGGAGCGCCAAAAGCCCTTTTTCATCCATTTCTTTTTCCAGCAGATCGACAACCTGAATTAAGGTTTTCTTTCCATCCATCGCCCGCTCTGCAGCCTCTAAAAGGAGCGCCGCCAGTCCGGAGAGCTGCTCGGAATCCGTGAGTTGTTCCACGGCCCGCAGGTCAGTCAGGGATTTATTAACCAGAATGGATTCCTGTCCCATCACTTTGACTTTTGTGCGGTCGCTGCCGGTTAAGACTTTATCCGGCAGTGGATGACGCTGGAAAGACGTAAACGGCGGGAATTCCGCGGCAATGGCTTTGGCACGTTCTGTGATGTCATACGGAACATATTCTTTCATCTGAATGACCGTATCGGCAACATGAAAATAGGAGCCGGAACTTCCTGCGACGAGAATGGAAGAAATCTCAAGCTTTTCATACAGGTCACGCACGCGGCTGATAAACGGAGTGATTGGCTCTTCGCTGTCGGCCACCACGCGCTGCATCAGTTCATCGCGTACCATGAAATTCGTGGCGGAAGTATCCTCGTCAATCAGGAAAAGTCCGGTGCCGGATTCCATTCCTTCGATTACATTGGCGGCCTGTGAGGTGCTTCCGCTGGCATCCGCGGTTGAGAAAGCGGTCGTATCACTCTTTCCCGGGAGATCGTGGATGAAAAGGGAGATATCGACATTGCTGATGCTGCGGGAGTCCTCGGAGCGGAGCTTTACAGCGCTTGCATCGGTGATAACATATTCCCTTCCGTCTCCGGCGATGTGGTTGTATACACCCATTTCCAGCGCCTGCAGCAGGGTGGACTTTCCATGAAAGCCGCCACCGACAATCAGAGTAACGCCAAGGGGAATGCCCATGCCGGAAATCGGTCCGTGATTGGGAAGATCCAGCGTAACACGTAAGGTGTCGGGAGAAGAAAATGGAACCGCATGCCTCATCGGAAGATCAGAAACACCCGTTTCGCGCGGGAGAATGGCGCCATCGGCAACAAAAGCCGTCAGGTGCTTTTCTTTTAACTGCTGCCGAATGGCCTGCTGATCCTCAGAAAGAGCAGCAACCGCGGCACAGGCTTTCGGATTCAGAAAACGGTACAAAAGCGATTTTTCCACGCAGCCCGGCAGAAAGTCGAAGAGAATGCGGATCAGCTCCTGGGCGGCGATGGTGCGGCCGTTGGCGGGAAAACCGATTTCCATGTTGAGAACCAGACTGCCGTTTGCTGCATTGAAAACACAGGCGGTGCGCTCGAGAATCTCCTGACCGCAGCGGCTTACGCCAAGCAGTCCGCTTTTGCCGGATCCCTTTGCACGGAAGGAATACGGTGCGATTGCGCGTGCAAACTGGCGCAGCAGGTAATCCTGAAGAGCGATGCGCTTCTCGTACGTGTCGTACAGGGACGGCGGAAATGCGGCAGTTTTTCCGGTGACATGGATGCTGACGCGCGATGGTGCGGCAAAGGGATCGCCCTGGACGTGGTCGATGGAGAGGATATAGTTTGGAAACTGGTAAGCACCGCGGGCAGACTTATAGGCGGGATAACTTTTGTGGTTGATATTAAATAAAAGCTGTTTCAGGTCATTTGCAGACTGCATAAAAAAAACTCCTTTCAAAATGAAGATTCTTTGTATAGATCATTTGTGATAACTATAGCATAGCAGAACGGAAAAATCCAAAGCAAAATGGTGCAGAGCAAAAAAGAGCGAAAAGCCTCTCCACAGAGGGAGGACTTTTCGCTCTTTTTTGCTGTGGCAATGCAGGGAAGGAGACAGCATGGAATATCAGGATGCCTGCTTTGCACGCCGTGTGCGTTCGAAGTGAATCAGATAAATAAGAAATACAGGAAATTTCGCGAAATGTCAACGTTTGGAAACGCTCTGGCGTTTTACCAGTTTGGTTGCCATGCACATTTTCAGACACTCGCGTTTCGGGTCAGATACGCGGTCAAGAAGGCGCTGGACAGCGGTTGCGCCGAGTTCCCGTTTTCTGACTTTCATGGTGGAAAGCGGCGGAACCATCATATCGCACATCGGAACATCGTCGAAACCGATGATGGAGACATCCTCCGGGATGCGGTAGCCGTTTTCGCGCAGCGCGCGCATGGCAGCAGCAGCGATGATGTCATTGTCGGCGAAATAAGCATCGGCGATCGGCGCTTTCGACTCAAGGAGACGCAGCATGTCGCGGTAGCCATCGTCAGAGGTCGGGGAAACGGCGTGTACATAGGGATGGGAGGTGCTTATGCCGTTTGCGCGGAGTGCCTTGTAATAGCCGTCGGCGCGCTCGGAGAAGTTGCTGATGTCGAGGCTCGAATGAAGGTAGCCCACGTTTTTGTGACCGCACTGGATCAGATAACTGGTGGCGTTGAAAGCGCCCTGGATGTTGTTAATCAGAACGCAGTCGTAATCCAGCTCGTCGTAATAGCAGTCCACCACAACAATCGGAACAGAAAAATCGCGGAACTTGCGGAAATCGGACGGAGCCATTTCGGTTGCAAGAAGAAGAATGCCCTCACAGTCCACAGCACGGAGCGCGTCAAGCTGGCTGTCGATGTCCATCGTCTCATAAAAATAGGAGATATGGAGTGCACAGCCCTGACGGGTGCATTCGGTGGAAATTCCCTCGGTCAGCTGGGAGAAGAACGGTGTGTCGGCAGCGACTTTTCCATGCTTTTTATAATTGACCAGCTGGATAATGCGGGAAGATGCGCCGGAAGATTCGTTCTTTTTGGGCTCATAGCCATACTCGGCTGCAGTCTTTAAAACCAGTTCCCTGGTGGCATCGCTGATGCCGGGTTTATTATTGAAAACCATCGAAACGGTGGCAGGCGATACGTTAATCAACTTTGCCAGTTCTTTTGCAGAAATATTCATAAGATTTTACTCCTGTTCCATAAATTCGGGATGCCAGAAATCTGTAAAACAGCGGCCAGATTTCTGAAAAAGTATTAAACTCATGGTCTGATTTTAATATGAATTAAAAAGGAAGTCAACTTCTGAGCGGAAAAATTTAAAAATATGAAGGAATGCATAAAAAACGGGTGCTGTTTTTGTGTAAATTACTAAAAGATATTTAATATAACTAAAACAAGATTGACAAATTCAATTATATTTAGTAATATAAGGGCTATAGAAAAGAAGATGATTCAATCGTGAATTTAACAAAATTCAACGAAAAATTAAATGGAGGAAATGAATATGAAATCAGTCAAAATCGGATTTGCCCCTACGAGAAGAAGCATTTTCAGTGCGCCGGATGCCGTAAAATACGCCAACTTGACGAGAGAGCGTTTGAAAGAGCTTGGCGTTGAATTTGTGGACATCACCGATATCAACGAGGAAGGCCTGTTTTACGATGAAGCGGACCGTGAAAAGATCCAGGAAAAATTCAAAAGAGAAAATGTAAAAGGAATTTTCTTCCCGCACGGCAACTTCGGTACCGAGTATGTCTGTGCAAGACTGGCAAAAGAGATGGGACTGCCGGTACTCCTTTGGGGACCGCGCGATGAGCGCCCGGATGAAAATGGTGTTCGTCTCCGCGACAGCCAGTGTGGACTTTTCGCAACCGGAAAAGTGCTCAGAAGATTCCAGGTCCCCTTTACCTATATGACGAACTGCCGCCTGACCGATCCGGAATTTGAACGCGGCATCAAAGATTTCCTTGCCGTCTGCAACGTCGTCGATACGTTCCGCCATACCAGAATCCTGCAGATCGGACCGCGTCCGTTCGATTTCTGGTCCACGATGTGCAACGAAGGCGAACTGCTGGAGAAGTTTAATATTCAGCTTTCTCCGATTCCGTTGCCGGAACTGACCGAAGAGATGAAAAAAGTAAAAGCAGAAGGAACCGAGGTAGCAAACGTCGTTTCTTACTGCAATACCAATATGTGCGTAAAGATCAAACCGGAAGAACTGGAAAATGTAGCAGCTCTGAAGGTTGCAATGAAGAACCTGGCTGCAAAATATTCCTGCAATGCCATCGCGATCCAGTGCTGGAACGCGCTGCAGGGTGAGATTGGCATCATGCCGTGTGCGGCAAACTCCCTGCTGAACGAAGAGGGAATTCCGGTTGTCTGTGAGACCGATATCCACGGAGCCATCACCGCTCTGATGGTAGAGGCTGCCGGCAGAAATGATAAGAGAAGCTTCTTTGCTGACTGGACCGTACGCCACCCGGACAACGAGAACGGCGAGCTGCTTCAGCACTGCGGACCGTGGCCGATTTCTGTTGCACAGGAAAAACCGACGATCGGTTATCCTCTGGCATTCAGCCATCCGGGCGCTGTAGAGGCACAGGCAAAATTAGGTGAAATGACACTGGCGCGTTTCGACGGAGACAACGGAGAGTACTCCCTGCTGCTTGGAAATGCAAAAGGTGTAAAGGGCCCTTACACGAAGGGAACCTACGTATGGGTTGAGGTACAGAACCTGAAACGCCTCGAGGCAAAAATCGTTGAGGGACCGTACATCCACCACTGTGTCGGTATCCACGAGAACGTTGTGCCGGTTCTGTATGAAGCATGCAAATACATCGGCATTGCCCCGGATTTATATGATCCGATCGAGGAAGATGTCAAAGCATATTTAAGAGGAGAATGAAAATCATGAGTGAATACAAGGAATTGAGTTGTCTGGCGTATGATCTGCGGAAGAAAGTAGTGGAAATGGTAGTTTCCGGCAAGGGCGGCCACATCGGCGGTGACATGAGTGTCATTGATGTGCTTGTAGCGCTGTATTTTAAAGAGATGAACATCAGCCCTAAGAACATGGACGACCCGGACCGCGACCGCTTTGTGATGAGTAAAGGTCATTCCGTTGAGGCATATTATGCAGTACTTGCAGCAAAGGGATTCTTCCCGATGGAAGAGGTCATCGAAAAATTCTCCAAATTCGGCAGCCCGTACATCGGTCATCCGAACAATAAACTTCCGGGGATCGAAATGAATTCCGGTTCTCTCGGACACGGGCTTCCGGTCTGTGTCGGCATGGCGAAAGCCGGAAAAATGGATGGAAGAACGTATC
>OJMP01001121.1_pt1 | contig 19916 bp, 19 predicted proteins | sample 1597311 | NCBI WGS metagenome assembly OJMP01 (sample SAMEA2452134, study PRJEB22498) | human gut metagenome | biome: human feces; feature: human gut; material: feces | place: Australia | collected 2012 | reverse complement strand
GCGTGGCATGAAACTGGCTGCCGGGGATGAACTGAAAAGTATTCATGTGCTGCACGAAGGTGAGGAGAAAGAGGTCGAGGTGAAAGGAAAGCCGGTTGCCCTGCATCGTCTGCATGTGGGAAACCGTGATACCAAAGGAGTAAAGAAATAATGAACACCATTTTGTTTGATCTGGACGGAACGCTTATTGATTCTTCCGAGGGAATCATAAAATGTGTTTTATATACGCTTGATTTTTACGGAATTAAGGAGCCGGATACGGCAAAATTATACCGGTTTATCGGGCCGCCGCTTTCGGAGAGTTTTGAAAGATATTATGGATTTTCGCATGAAAAAGCGTATGAGGCTGTGCAGAAATACCGGGAACGGTACAATAAGACCGGTATTTTTGAGTGTAAGTTATATCCGGGTGTGGAGAAGTGTATCCGTACATTAAAAGAACAGGGATACCGGATTGGCATGGCATCTTCCAAGCCGGAAGTATCCTGCAGACGGATTCTGGAGCATTTCGGGATTCTTCCGCTGTTTGATGATGTGGTAGGTGCAACATTTGATGGTACACGGGATAAAAAATCCGAGATTCTTAAGGAAGTCATGCGCCGCTGGAGTCATATTCCAAAATCCGAGATGTGTCTGATCGGGGATACGATGTTTGATGTCAACGGGGCGAAAGAACTTGGAATTTTCTGTATTGCAGTCAGTTATGGGTTCGGGGATGTGGAAGAAATGAAAGCAGCAGGAGTAGCAGGCATGTGCGATTCCCTAGAGCAGCTTCCGGAGCTGCTGCGTAAGCTGCATACATGTGACGTGCATAAAAACCGTTAAAAAATTAAGCGGTTGTAAACGCTTAACATAGAAAATAATTGGGAAAAGAGAAACGGGAGGATATCGTATGGAATTTTTTAAGGAGATTTTAGGGAAAATATGGTATATTCTATACCCGTTTCTTTTTTATTATGCGGTGATGCTGATTATTATGACAATTGCACAGTGGGCATTTGGAGGAGATGCCACACATTATGTGTTCTGTCAGCTGATTGCCACTGTTTTTACAATTCCATCCATGCTTCCGTTTTATCGTCAGGGACAGGCACTGGCAGGGATTGCAAAGCAGCCGTTTGGAATCAGCCGGGAACGTATCTGTCATGCACTTTTTGCGGCCGGGATCATGGCATGCTTTGGAATTTCTTTGAACAATCTCATATCCATGACGAAACTGACGGAAATTTCGATGGGTTACCAGCAGGCAAATACCGATTTTTACGGAAGTACAATGGGAATGGAAATTCTTTGTCTGGCAGTGTTTACCCCGATTCTGGAAGAACTGGTATTCCGGGGGATTCTTTTTGGAAGATTAAAAGATATGCTGTCGAAACCGTTTGCGGTTGGAATTTCGGCATTGATTTTTGCGGCCGTGCATGTCAATATCGTGCAGTTTATTTACGCACTGATTCTTGGTGTGGTGCTGGCACTTCTGATGGATCGTGCGGGAAATGTCTATGCATCCATGATCGGACATATGACGGCAAATTTTATTGCAGTTGTGCGGACGGAAACGCACTGGCTGGATTTCAGCGTCAGGGGAGATGCGGTCTCATGGATATTTTCTCTGGTGGTACTGGGAGCCGGGATTGTGCTGATGTGGAGGTATTTGTCTGACAGAAAAAAGCAGGAAGATAAGGAGAAAGAATAAAATCGAGGTAATATAATTTGTAAAATAAACAGAGAGGCGTATACTATGCAGGACACGGAAGATATCAGGCGGCATATCAAAGCAGATTTCTGTGACTGGAAAGAAAACTGGGCAGATTCCTATAAATTCAGCAATTCTGTCTATAAAGAGCATTGGACTGTGTAAGCGGTGGCAGACGCAAGGCGCGTTTCGCAAACGTCTAATAAAAGACAATAGAAAAAAGGGAGTACGAAAGGAAGCCTGAAAAAAGATACCTATAAAATGTATGATATCGCAAAGAAAATTACCGGATACAGCAAAGCCCCGGATAGCGGCAGCGGAAAGTCCTGGGGAGGACAGTACCGGGAGTATGTGATGGATCTGCTTAATAAACCTTCCATTACCATTGAGATTGGAAGCTCAGTAGCACCGTGCCCGTATTGGCAGTATGAGATCGAATTCCAGAAAAACAGATATGTTGTTGTGCGGATTGCAAATGCATTGAAATAGAAAAAAAATCAGGATACTTTGACGCATCTGCCGGATTATGCTAGTATAGGGGAAACAGCTGACAGATGAGGAGAGTAAAAATGGCATACATATTTTTTGATATAGACGGAACGCTGTGGGATGAAAAAATGCAGATTCCGGAAAGTACAATTCCAACCATCAAACAATTGCAGAAAAACGGACATAAGACATTTCTGTGCAGTGGAAGATCCCGCAGCAATATAAACGATAAGCGGCTGCTTGGGATCGGCTTTGACGGAATTGTTGCAGCATGCGGCAACCATGTGGAGATGGATGGAAAGGTTCTGTATGAAAATATCCTTTCCCCGGAACTGACAGAAAAAATTGTCCGGGTCATGGAAGAATGCCGGATGCCGATTGTGCTGGAAGGTCCGGACTGCCACTGGATAGATAAAGAAAATTTCAAGACAGATCCGTATGTGCTGTACCTTTTTGAGGCAATGGGAGCATCTGCCAAAATATTAAAAGGCTATTCACCGGACATCCGCATTAATAAAATGTCGGGGGATATCCTGCCAACAACCGATTATGCCAGAATCCGGGATGAACTGGGGGCTGATTTTGACTGTCTAGAGCATGAAGGACATGTTGTGGAATTTGTTCCGAAAGGAACATCGAAAGCGACCGGGATAGACTGGCTCTGCAGGCATATGGGTATTAAAAATGAGGATACCTATGCGATTGGTGACAGTGTCAATGATCTGGATATGCTTTCTTTTGTGGGACATGGAATTGCCATGGGAAATGGAACACCTCCGGCAAAAGAGGCGGCTGAATTTGTGACAACGGATATCTACGATGATGGAATAAAACATGCAATGGAACATTACGGACTGATTTAATTCTAAAAATAATATAAAAATTGAGTATCACTGTTGACAATGAAAAACAACAGTGATATTTTATTTACAGAAAGAGTTAGCACTCGAATAAAGTGAGTGCTAGTAAAGACGAAAAGGAGGCTATTTGTAATGAAATTAGTGCCATTAACAGACAGAGTAGTATTAAAACAGTTAGAAGCAGAAGAGACTACCGCATCCGGTATCGTATTACCGGGAGCAGCACAAGAGAAGCCACAGGAAGCGGAAGTAATCGCTGTAGGTCCTGGCGGAGTAGTCGATGGCAAAGAAATCGTTATGCAGGTAAAAGAAGGCCAGAAAGTAATCTATTCCAAATATGCAGGGACAGAAGTAAAACTTGATGGGGAAGAGTACATTATCGTAAGACAGAATGATATTCTTGCAATTGTTGAGTAGTTTTTATAAATTGGAAATTATAGGCTGAATTTTAAAGAAGAGAGGTTATTGTAGTCATGGCAAAAGAGATCAAATATGGTTCAGACGCCAGAGCAGCACTTGGTGCAGGTGTCGATAAATTAGCAAATACCGTTCGTGTAACATTAGGACCGAAAGGACGTAACGTTGTACTAGATAAATCCTTTGGTGCTCCACTGATCACAAACGATGGTGTAACAATCGCAAAAGAAGTGGAACTTGAGGATGCATTTGAGAACATGGGTGCCCAGCTTGTAAAAGAAGTTGCAACCAAGACCAATGATGTAGCCGGTGATGGTACAACTACCGCTACTGTTTTAACACAGGCTATGGTTCAGGAAGGTATGAAGAACCTGGAAGCAGGAGCAAATCCGATCGTGTTAAGACGTGGTATGAAGAAGGCAACAGATGCCGCTGTTGAGGCATTAAAGGAAATGAGCCAGAAGGTTAAGGGCAAAGAGCAGATCGCAAAAGTTGCAGCAATTTCTGCCGGTGATGAAGAAGTTGGTAATCTGGTAGCAGACGCTATGGAGAAGGTTACAAACGATGGTGTCATCACAATCGAAGAGTCCAAAACCATGCAGACAGAGCTTGACCTGGTAGAAGGTATGCAGTTTGACAGAGGTTACTTATCTGCTTATATGTGCACAGATATGGATAAGATGGAAGCAAATCTCGATGATCCATACATCTTGATCACAGACAAGAAGATTTCCAATATCCAGGATATCCTGCCACTGCTTGAGCAGATCGTACAGTCCGGTGCAAGACTTCTGATCATCGCTGAGGATATCGAGGGAGAAGCACTCACCACATTGATCGTAAACAAACTGCGTGGTACATTCAACGTAGTAGCTGTCAAGGCTCCTGGATATGGTGACAGAAGAAAGGCCATGCTTGAGGATATCGCAATCCTTACCGGCGGTCAGGTGATCAGCTCCGATCTTGGATTAGAACTGAAAGATACCACCATGGATATGCTTGGACGTGCAAAATCCGTTAAGGTTCAGAAAGAGAACACCGTTATCGTGGATGGTGCCGGAGACAAGGATAAGATTCAGGGACGTATCAAACAGATCCGTGGACAGATCGAGGAGACTACTTCTGAGTTTGATAAAGAAAAGTTACAGGAAAGACTTGCAAAGATGGCAGGTGGTGTTGCAGTCATCCGTGTCGGTGCTGCAACAGAGACCGAGATGAAAGAAGCAAAGCTTCGTATGGAAGATGCATTAAATGCTACCCGTGCAGCAGTCGAGGAAGGTATTATCGCAGGTGGCGGATCTGCATATATCCATGCATCCAAGAAGGTTGCAGAGCTTGCTGATTCCTTAGAGGGAGATGAAAAGACCGGTGCGAAGGTTATCTTAAAGGCACTGGAAGCTCCTTTGTATTACATCGCTGCAAACGCAGGTCTTGAAGGTGCTGTTATCATCAATAAGGTAAAGGAATCTGCACCGGGAACCGGTTTCAATGCAGCTACCGAAGAGTATGTTGACATGGTAGAATCCGGAATTCTTGATCCGGTTAAGGTTACAAGAAGTGCCCTGCAGAATGCAACATCCGTTGCTTCTACATTACTCACCACAGAGTCTGCTGTTGCAAACATTAAGGAAGATACTCCTGCAATGCCAGCTGGCGGTGCTCCGGGAATGGGCGGAATGATGTAATCGGACATAACCGTTGCGTTATGAAGTAAACATAGTATCAAAAACCATGTGAAATAGATATGAAAAGCCTTGAAAATCAAGGCTTTTCATTTTTTTTGTCCTATGATATGATAGAAAGCGTAACGGTTCAAAGACAAAGGAACCGTTTGGAAAAACAACGAAAATCAGGAGTGGAAAAAATGAGTCGAGTGATTGTTGTAACGGACAGTAACAGTGGTATTACACAAAGCGAGGCAAAAGAACTTGGCGTAGTGGTAATGCCGATGCCTTTTTATATTAACGGACAGATGTTTTATGAAGATATTGACCTGACACAGGAGCAGTTTTATCAGAAACTCAAAGAGGGCGGAGAGATCAAAACCTCCATGCCGCTGGTTGGAGATGTGACCGATAAATGGGATGAACTTTTGAAAGAATACGATGAAATTGTATACATACCGATGTCTTCGGGCTTAAGCAGTTCCTGTGAGACGGCATATATGCTTTCCCAGGACTATGACGGAAAAGTACAGGTAGTCAATAACCAGCGTATTTCCGTAACAATGCGGCAGTCCGTGCTCGATGCCAAAATGCTGGCAGAGCAGGGAAAAGGTGCAGAAGAAATCAAAGAGATTCTGGAAAAAGAAAAATTTGAATCCTCCATATACATTATGGTCGATACACTGGAGTATCTGAAAAAAGGCGGACGTATCACACCGGCAGCAGCAGCACTGGGAACCTTACTGAAACTGAAACCGGTATTGCAGATCCAGGGAGAAAAGCTGGATGCATTTGCAAAGGCACGTACGGTAAAACAGGCAAAAACAATCATGACCGAGGCTATGAAAAACGATTTTGAGAAGCGTTTTCACAGCCCGGATGGGGAGAAGATGAATCTGGAACTGGCCTATACATTTGACACTGCAGCCGCTGAGGCATTCAAAGAAGAAGTGCAGGCTGTCTTTCCGGACAATGAGATCGTCATGCAGCCACTGTCATTATCCATTGCCTGTCATATCGGACCGGGAGCACTTGCGATCGCATGTTCCAAAAAGATTGAAGCGTAGCAGGCAGCTTTTGGAAACTTTCATATGCTAACAAATTAAAGTTTATGACTTGTAATTTCAGTGGGAATCCTTTATAATCATAAAGTAAAAACGGATGGGTTTTTACACCTGTCCGTTTTCGTGCGTAAAAAAGTGCGCACGGAAAGTTAAAGCAGACATACAGGAGGAATAAAAGATGGTTAAAGCAGTTGTTGGCGCTAACTGGGGCGACGAAGGCAAAGGCAAGATTACGGACATGCTTGCAAAGCAGGCCGATATCATTGTACGTTTTCAGGGAGGTGCGAACGCAGGACATACAATCGTAAATGACTACGGAAAGTTTGCATTACATACACTTCCGTCCGGAGTATTTTACAGTCATACAACGAGTGTGATTGGAAATGGTGTGGCACTTGATATTCCACGTCTTTTCAAAGAGATTAAGTCCATCACAGACCGCAACGTTCCGATGCCAAAGATTCTTGTGTCCAACCGTGCACAGATTGTGATGCCGTATCACGTACTGTTTGATCAGTACGAGGAGGAGCGTCTGGGAGGAAAATCTTTCGGATCGACAAAATCTGGTATTGCTCCGTTTTATTCAGATAAATACGCAAAGATCGGTTTTCAGGTAAGTGAGCTTTTCGACGATGAGCTGTTAAAGGAAAAGGTAGTCCGTGTTGCAGAGCAGAAGAATGTAATCTTAGAGCATCTGTATCACAAGCCACTGATTGATACGGATGAATTATTAAATACATTACATGAGTACCGCGATATGGTAGCTCCATATGTATGTGATGTTTCCTTATTCCTGGACAAGGCACTCAAAGAAGGAAAGACGGTTCTCTTAGAAGGACAGCTTGGAACATTAAAAGATCCGGATCACGGAATTTATCCAATGGTTACCTCATCTTCCACACTGGCTGCATACGGTGCAATCGGGGCAGGAGTTCCGCCATATGAGATCAAACAGATCATTACCGTATGTAAGGCATATTCTTCTGCTGTAGGTGCCGGTGCATTTGTAAGTGAGATTTTCGGAGATGAGGCAGATGAACTTCGCCGTCGCGGTGGAGATGGTGGAGAGTTCGGTGCAACCACCGGACGTCCGAGAAGAATGGGATGGTTCGACTGTGTAGCCAGCAAATATGGCTGTCGTCTGCAGGGAACAACCGATGTAGCATTTACTGTACTTGATGTATTAGGATATCTGGATGAGATTCCGGTATGTACCGGATACGAGATCAACGGAGAAGTGACAACCGAATTTCCGGTTACTAGTCTCTTGGAGAAGGCAAAGCCGGTACTCACAAAGCTTCCGGGATGGAAATGTGACATCCGCGGTATCAAGAAGTATGAAGAACTTCCGGAAAATTGCCGCAAGTACATTGAGTTTATCGAGGGACAGATTGGATATCCGATCACCATGGTTTCCAACGGACCGGGAAGAGATGATATCATTTACCGTGAGTCTTCTCTGAACAAGTAATCGAAACAAGTAACAGAGCCTGTAAAAAGCAGCGAATCGAATCTGATCCGGTTTGCTGCTTTTAGAGTATAAGAAAGCCTATGCAGATAGAAGTAATAATTGAAAAAAAATCACATAAACTTGATGCAGAAGAAGGAAAAACCATTTTAGAGACACTTCAGGAACATGGAATCCATGTGCTGACAGCGCCATGCGGCGGCAGGGGAAGATGCGGAAAGTGTACCGTAGAGGTGGAACATATGGGAGAAGTACTTGCCTGTATGACAAAAGTAACCGATGGTATGCGTATCACAATTCCGAAAGTGCAGCTTCGCGCACAGAAGTCTAAAATTGCAGAAAACGGAACGGTCACACATTATCCGGCGGATGACGGAGAAGGGCTGGATGCGGCATGCGATATCGGTACTACGACGGTGGTCTGCCATCTGATCGATGGAAAGACAGGAGAAAAGCTGGCAACGGTCAGTGAACCAAGCGCACAGAGAAGTTTTGGTGCAGATGTGCTTTCACGTATTCAGGCAGCCGAAGCAGGAAAACTGGAAATATTAAAAGAACAGATTATTTTTCAGATCGCACAGATGCTTCGGACACTGCAGAAAAAAACAGGGAGAGGGGAACAGATTCAGCGTCTTGCCGTGGTGGGAAATACGGTAATGTGTCATCTGTTTGCGGGAATTTCGCCTGTTTCCATCGGGGTGACGCCGTTTATGCCGCAGGAATTCTTTGGAAAAGAGTATACCGGAGAGCAGCTGGGACTTACGGATTGCAGATCGGTATACATAGCACCGGCGGTTGCAGGATTTGTCGGAGGAGATATTACTTCGGATCTTTTGGCAGTGATGCAGAAGAACCCCAAAGAGAAAGTGCTTCTTCTGGATATTGGAACGAACGGAGAGATGGCGGTCGGAAACGAAGATAAGATTTATTGCTGTGCCACGGCGGTCGGATCTGCATTTGAAGGTGCGGAGATGGCGATGGGAATGCCGGCAGCGGCCGGAGCGATATCCCATGTCTGGCTCGACCAGCGAAGAATCCGGGTGCAGGTAATCGGAGACGAGGAGGCGTGTGGTATTTGCGGTAATTTTAGAGATGGGGCTTCTCGATCACACAGGATTGTTAAAGCAGAAACAGTCGGTTTCGGTTGCTTACCGGAAATACCTGGGAGAATATGCAGGGCAGCCATGTGTCTGGCTGGCGCATAAGGTATGTGTGACGCAGGAAGATATCCGGGGACTACAGCTTGCAAAGGCAGCATTTGCAGCCGGAATGCGGATTCTGCTACAGGACAGTCATACTTCTTATGAACAGCTGGATCATGTCATTCTCGCAGGTGGTTTTGGCAGCTATCTGAAAAAAGAATCGGCAGCGGCGATTGGACTGATCCCAAAGGAATTACTTCCGATTACGGATTCAGTTGGAAATGCAGCCGGAGAAGGCGCAGTATCAGCAGCTATTTCAAAAAAAGCAAGAGAGCAGCTTTCCATAATTCAGAAAAGTATGCATTATATAGAACTGTCTACCCATCCGGATTTTTCACAGGAATATATGAACCAGATGGATTTTGATGGAAGCGAGCGATAGAAAGGGAAAAAATGATAGAACTGATAGAGGTATTAAAAGCCGTATTATTTGGAATTGTGGAAGGCGTGACCGAGTGGCTTCCCATCAGCAGTACCGGGCATCTGATTCTGCTGAATGAAGTGGTCAAACTGAAAGTAAGTGATGAATTTTACAGCATGTTCGAGGTCGTGATCCAGCTGGGAGCGATTCTTGCGGTCGTTGTTCTGTTCTGGAGCCAGATCTGGCCGTTTGGAAGAAAAAACAATGTAGCACCTTTGACAAAACGGGGACCGGGCGCATGGATCAAAACAGATATTTTTAAATTGTGGTTTCATATTCTGGTTTCTACCATTCCGGCAGCGGTGATCGGTGTTCTTGCGGATGACTGGGTGGAGGAACATTTTTACAATTACCAGATGGTATCTGTCATGCTGATTCTGTTTGGTATTGCGTTTATTCTGATTGAGAATTCCCATAAAGGGAAAAATTCCAGAATCAATTCGCTTGCAGATATCGGTTACGACACGGCACTTTTTATCGGTCTGTTTCAGCTGATCGCTGCAATCTTTCCGGGAACCTCCCGGTCTGGTGCAACGATTGTCGGAGCACTTTTGATCGGAGTGTCCAGAACCGTTGCGGCAGAGTATACGTTTTTCCTTGCCATTCCGGTTATGTTTGGTGCCAGTATCTTAAAGATTGCGAAGTTTGGACTGGATTTTTCGACATCCGAGGTCGTTATCCTGTTTGTGGGATGTGTCATTGCATTTGCGGTTTCCCTGATTGTTATCCGTTTTCTGATGGGATATATTAAAAAACACGATTTCAAGGTGTTTGGATATTACCGGATCATTCTTGGCATTTTTGTGCTGGCGTGTGGATTTTTAGGAGCATTACATGCTTAAACTATATATCCGGCCGGTCTGTTTCCAGCGTCCGGAAGAAGAGGTGGCTTCGCTGTCTCTTCTTGTGGAGAGCCGCAGGGAGAAAGTAAGAACAATAAAAGGAAAAGAAAACCGCAGCAGATCCATTGCGGCGGGTCTTCTGCTCCGGCATATGCTGCTGGAAGAACAGATCCCTTATGCCGAAGAATCTTTTGGGCTGGAAGGACATGGAAAGCCGCGTCTGAAAAAAGATGGGGTTTTCTTTAATTTAAGCCATGCGGGAGCATACGCAGTGGGAGCACTGTCGGATGTCCCGGTAGGTGTGGATGTGGAACAGCAGAACCGTTTTTGGCAGGAAGCCCGCAATCAGAGGCTGGCAAAGCGGATATTAACGGAAGCGGAATGGAACTGGTGGAAAGATGCCGGGGATGATCCGCAGGAACTGCTCCGGTTCTGGACAAGAAAAGAAAGCTATGTGAAAATGACCGGGGAAGGAATGACAAAGGCATTTCATACCGTGGATACCCTGCATGGGAAATACTATAAAGAAATTCCGCTGGGAACCATAAAAGACAGATATCTGATCAGTGTCTGTACGCAGGAAGATAGGACTTGCGATTTTGTATGTAAAATGTTAGATTAATATCTGGAGGCAGAATATGCATGATGAATTAACAAAAAAGGATATTGAAAAAATGGAGGCAGAGATTGAACACCGGAAGCTGGTGGTTCGGAAGGAAGCCCTCGAAGATGTAAAAGAAGCACGTGCCCAGGGAGACCTGAGCGAAAATTTTGAATATAAGGCAGCCAAAAAGTTCAAAAACGAAAATGAAAGCCGTATCCGTTATCTGGAAAAAATGATCAAGACAGCAGTGATTGTTTCTGAAGACTCTCCGGAAGATGAAGTTGGAATGAACAATACCGTCGATATTTATTTTGAAGAGGACGATGTGACGGAAACATATAAACTGGTGACAACAGTCAGAAGCAATTCACTGAAAAATCTGATCAGCAGGGAATCACCGCTTGGCGCAGCTATTTTCGGGCATAAAGTCGGAGATCGCTGTGAAGTTCATGTAAATGATAATTATTCCTATTTTGTGCAGATTAAGCGTATTGTCAATACTATGGATGACGGCACAGATGAGCTTCGAAAATTTTAACAACAGGAGAAAAATATGAAAGTATCGGAAATTTTAAAGAAGAATGAGGTGACAATCTCATGTGAGATTTTCCCGCCAAAACAGGGAGCACAGCTGCAGAATTACAAGGCAATCGCAGCAGAAATCGCAAAGTTGAAACCGGCATATATCAGCTGTACATATGGAGCAACCGGCGGAACGAGTGATTATACCGTAGAGATCGCAGATGCGATCAACTCTTATGGGGTGCCGGCAATCGCACATCTGACCTGCGTCTCTTCCACAAGAGAAAAGGTACATACTGTAATCCATGAGCTGAAAGAGCGCGGAATCGAAAACATCCTTGCACTTCGCGGGGATATTCCGACAAACACGGATTTTCCGCTTCCGGATCAGTATCACCATGCGATTGAGCTGATTCGTGAGATCAAAGAGGCAGGAGACTTCTGTATCGGCGGTGCATGTTATCCGGAGGGACATCCGGAGGCTGCCAATATGAATGAAGATCTGGATCATCTGAAAGAAAAAGTGGATGCAGGCTGTGAATATCTGACCACACAGATGTTTTTCGACAATAACATTTATTATCGTTTCCTATATAAGGCACTTGCTAAAGGAATTGATGTTCCGGTGACTGCCGGAATCATGCCGGTTACCAATGCAGCACAGGTGAAGAGAACGATTTCCCTGACCGGAAATCTGGTTCCTGCCAAATTTTTAAGCATTGTGGATCGGTTTGGGGACAACCCTGCAGCCATGAAGCAGGCAGGAATTGCCTATGCAACCGAGCAGATTATTGATCTGATTGCCAACGGAGTCAACCACATTCACATTTACTCTATGAATAAACCGGATGTCGCAGCGGCGATCATGAATAATCTGTCACAGATTTATGTGAGAGAGCAGGCATAAGAATGAAGAAAAAGGAAGAACAGCTGGTCCGTAAAGTGACCGATATGATACAAAAAACGCGGGAAGGAAAACTGCACTGGGATATTCAGTGCCAGACTACCGAGTACAACGATCCGGCGAAGAAACCAGTGGAAACCGAAGAGGGAGAGACATGGGTGATTGATGAGTGTTTTGTTTCCTATCACTGTATGGATCAGGAAAAAGAATTTCTATTGGTTTCTTATGAGCAGATCTACACCTGCGGAGAGAAAAAGAAGTCCTGCAATTTGATTTTTCTGCCACCGCTTGGCATCCGCTTCTTCGATGTGGATGTTTTAGCTCCGTATGCAGTGGAGGCGGATCAGATGCTGATCTACGAAGTACATATGCTGTGGCTGACCGTGCTTGAGCAGTATAAAAAAGATCCACAGAGCATGGAACTGGATGTGACAGGGCGCGAGCTGGTACTGCAGCAATAAAAATGAATATACAATGTGTATAATAAGTTGAAAAAACCTCTGGAATTTTTAGACAAAATTTCCAGAGGTTTTTTGGCAGTTTTTCCAACTTTATTTCGTATACATTTTCAAGTATAATGAAAAACGAAAAAACCCGAAAAATCATTCAAAAGGAGGAAAAAATGGGAGAGAGAAGGTTTTCAACAAAGAATCGTTTTGTAAGTTTTTTACTTGCAATTGCGATGGTTCTGACACTTTTGCCGATTGGGGCGGTACAGGCAAAAGCAGAAGAGGCAGCTGTAAAATTATATTTTGAGTTGCCAAACGGAACATCAGTAAATGATTGGTGTGTAAATGCATGGGGAAATAGCGTAACAATTAGTGGGGATGAAGAACACAAATTTCGTCCTTCTACGTGGGGAGCGGTTGATGAAGAACATCCTGAATTTCCTGCGTTATTTCAAGCAGATGACGAAAAATGGGGTTATGTAACAATTTCCGGAACTATAGATGGCTTGCAGTTTGTTAATAAAGAAGGTACAGAATACAAATGCTGGAATGCCCAAATTGCAAATGAAGGATATAAAGAAGCATATTTTGATCCTTCAGTGAGAAAATGGTATACAGGTGCTGATAAATCAAAAGAAATTCAAAAAGCAACGGTAAGGGACATTTATGTTATATCAGGAGAGACAGCATTAACGGGCTTTGAATGGGGAATTCATAATGACAATTCCTTGACAAAGGATGGAAACAAATACAGCATTACATTTACTAATGTTTCAGCAGGAACATATTCCTATAAGATTTTACAAGATCCTGAGAACTGCGGATGGGATAAGCCATGGGGATCTGGATCAGGCAGTGGTGGCAATCGTAGCGTGACCATAGAGGCTCCATCTGATGTTACTTTTACAATTGACCTTACAGATACATCAAAAAATGTAGAGGTTAGCCAGAAAAAGTTAAAGAAACTTGTAGTTGACAATGGAAATATTTCAAAAGGCCAAACAAAAGAATTAAGTACATCGGCAGAGTATTATGATGGAACATCTGCTGATGTAAAAACAGTAACCGTTTCCTATCAGTTAAAATCACCAATGGAAGGTGTGACATTGGATGGAAATAAGCTTACTGTTGCAAAGAATGTTAATTCAACAGAAGTGATTGTTATTGCTTCCTATGGCGATTTTACACAGGAACTGACAATTCCAGTTGTAGAAAAGCAGTATCGGGTAACCATAAATATGTATTCTCAGGATTTGGAAATGAAGCCCGGGGTATCGGATATTTACATTTTTGAGAATGGTGGGAGTGACAAGAACAATACGACTGTTACTTTAAATAAAGCGGTAGAAGATACAGAAAATAAAGTAACATGGGTACAGGGAACGGTTACGGTGCCATACAATTCACTTGGAATTATTGCTAGAGATAAAGCTGGAACATGGGATGGTGGACAAGATGGCAATCGATTCTATACTATTGATAAGAATACTTCAGAAGTAACCTTATGGTATGTGTATGGAAAAACACCAGTTACAGAAAAACCTACTATTACCAAAGAAGACCCAAGATATTTTTATCTTGAATATGAAAATGATACTTTAACAACCACCCCGGAGTTTTATTCATGGACCACTGGTTTTGCGGCAGAATTGAAAAAATTTGAATCCGCAGGAGCAGGAAAATGGAAAATTAAAGTTCTGGTAAAGTCAAGCTGTACGAAGGTTGATTTCGTGGTTGTGCTGGATCCTTCCGGCTCTGACTGGATCAAGGATGGAGGAGATCACTCCATTGCATTCCCACAAGAGCAGAACGTTGTATGCGCAAGCATGAAAAAAGGGGAAGAACCAGTATTAAGTGCTCCTTATAACAAGGGGTATGAAGTATTGCCAAAAGAAAATAAAATTGCATTTTATTATCGGGATGATAATGCATTGATTGAGGATAAGCTTTCAGATATGAACGTGTCTGTAGATATCGATGGCAAAGAATATCCAATGACTTATAATGCAGAGAATAAGCGTTTCGAGTATAACTATAATGAATTAAAAAGTGGACGTACACTTTATCGTTATAAAGTGGGAGAGAAATATATTTTAGACAAGTATAACGATAAGAAGGAGAAGAAAGATGGAAACGATTATTCCTATATTGAGTATTATAAACTGAATGCTTCTATTCAGGCAGAAGTAATGAACGCTTCATTTAATTATAACGAGAATAATGTTGTAAAATTCACGGTAAATCAGGACGAGAATGAGAAGAAATTAGAAGTTGCATCTGCAAGCATTGATGTTTCTTCTTTAGGTGGAAGTAGTGCATTAGCCATTGTACCAGATTTACAGGCTGTAACAATTTCAGCTACAACTGATACAACATTAGGAAAAAAGACATTGCCAATTGTTGTAACAGATCAGTATGGAAATGAGTATACAACAAGTGTACAGGTGGAAGTTGCTGCACGTAACAAGAAGAATGCAGATGATTTTGACTGGGATGAATCAGTTATTTATTTTATGGTAACGGATCGTTTCTTTGATGGAAATGAATCAAACAATACAGCAAGCGGAGCAAAGACTTACGGAAAGGATAATGCAGGTCTGTATCATGGTGGTGATTTCGCAGGAATTACACAAAAGTTAGACTATTTAGAGGATTTGGGAATTAATACAATCTGGATTACTCCTATTGTAGAAAATATTCCGGGAGTTACGGTAACTGACACGGGAAAAGAAGATGTTCCGTACAATGCTGCATACCATGGATATTGGGCAAGCGATTTTACAAAACTGAACCCAACGCTTGGAACAAAAGAAGAATTCCAGACATTGATTGATCAGGCACATAACCGCGGTATTCGTATTATGGTAGATATTGTGGTTAACCATGCCGGATATGATACGGACTTTGGTGATATGATCCGAAGCGGAGAAGATATTGTATCTGGAAGTGATCAGAAAGACTCATTAAGCAATTTACCAGATTTCAGAACAGAAGACCCAGCAGTCAGTGCACAGCTTGTAAAGTGGCAGACGCAGTGGGTAAAGGATTTTGGTATCGATTATTTCCGTGTAGATACGGTTAAGCATGTTGAAAATGATACATGGACAGAGTTAAAGAATGCTTTGACCGAAACTGATCCGAATTTTAAGATGATTGGAGAGTATGCAGGAGGAGGTTATGCTTCTAACGGTAATACATTAGGAACCGGCGAAATGGATTCTGATCTGGATTTCGATTTTAATGATCAGGCAGCTAATTTTGTAAAAGGAAATATTTCTTCTGTAGAAAATTTCCTGGCATCCAGAAACAGTGCGTTAAATAATACTTACATGACAGGACAGTTTCTTGGAAGTCATGATGAAGATGGATTTAAGCAGAAACTTTTGGATGGTGGAATGAAAGAAGATGCAGCAACTGCAGCATCCATGGTCGCAGCAAGCCTGCAGATTACGGCAAAAGGACAGCCAGTTATTTATTATGGGGAAGAGATTGGCCTGACAGGATTAAATAATTATCCATATCAGACAAATCGTTATGACTTTGACTGGTCAATGGTAAACAATGACAATAAGACATATCAACATTATAAGAAGATGCTTTCCATCCGTAATGCATACACAGATGTATTTGCAAGAGGTGACAGAAAAACGATCGTTGCATCCGATGAAAAAGGCTATGATATTGTATCCAGAAGTTATCAAGGAACTAAATTATATGTTGGTTTAAATATCAAGGGTGCTGCACAAACTGTAGAAGTTCCGGTAAGTGAAAGCAACGGAACAATTTTGAAAGATCTGTATTCCGGAACATCATATACCGTAAACAATGGCAAGGTAGAAGTAACCATTCCTGCAGCTGCAGACGGTGGAACCGTTGTTTTGAAAAAGAACTCTTCCGGCGGAAACTCATCCAGCGGAAGCTCATCCAGCAGTGGAAGCACAACAACCGAAACCAAGCCTTCGGAGGATATTAAGAAAGACACAAAGACGGAGATTACTGTTCCATCAGAGAAACTTCCGGAAGGAACGAAAGCAAGTGTTACTGTGACCAAAGATGCCAGCGGAAAAGTAACAGCAGAGGCAGTCGTTAAAGCAACCGGAAAAACAAGCAAAACCGGTGTGAAAGCAACCGTGACTGCCGATGTGATCAAAGCAGTGACAGAAGCTGCCGGAACCAAAGATGTGACCATCACACAGGAAGTCAAGAAAGCAGATGGAACAACAGCATACACCTTACAGGTAAATGCAGCAGATGTCAAAGCAGGTGCAAAACTTGCCGTAATGAAGAAAGATGAAAAGACCGGGGAACTGGTTCTTGTAAACCAGAAAGCTTACAAGGTCGCAAAGGATGGTTCTGTCTCACTGACATTTAAGGGTGAGGGAACTTATGTCGTAAAGACACAGGCTGAGGTAAAGGCTCAGGCAAAGCAGATCGCAAAAACTGTTAAGCCGGCAAAGACCACAGTAAATGTTGCTACAAAAAAGACAACCGTATTTAAATGGAACAAGAAGCTGAATATGGAAAACGTGGCAAAGATTACCTATAAGTCTTCCAAGAAGTCTGTGGTTTTCGTAAATAAAAATGGAAAGATTACTGGAAAGAAGAAAGGAACCGGAAAAGTGACCGCAGAGGTTACATTAAAAGACGGAACCAAGAAAACAGTAAAGATGAAGGTAAAGGTGAAATAAGCCAGAACCTTAAAACAATCGTTTTATACTCATTTTCTGCCATAGGGCTTACAGGGGGAAACCTCTGTAAGCCCTGATTTTATTAGACAACCGGGGGCTGCTGTGTTATACTCATTATGCTTTAGGAGGATGTAAAATGAAAAAAACATATGCAGTTATTACAGGGGCAAGCTCTGGAATTGGTATGGCATTTGCAAGACAGCTCGCGGCAGAAGGATACCGTCTGGTACTGGTTGCGCGACGGGAAAACCGGCTGCAGGCACTGGCGGAGGAATTGAAAAAAAGTGGGACGGAAAGCATGGTTATCACGGCAGATTTGTCCGAAAAAGAAGCGTGTTACCGTCTGATGCAGCAGCTGGAGCCGGTTCCGGTCGGAATATTGATCAATAATGCCGGTTTTGGGGATTGCGGCAGTTTTCTCGAGACAGACGCAGAGAAGGAAATGCAGATGATTGATGTGAATGTCAAGGCCATGCATCTTTTGATGAAACTGATGCTTCGCCGCATGGAAAAGCAGGAGGGTGGTTACATTTTAAATGTCGCTTCTTCGGCAGGACTGCTTCCGGCAGGCCCTTATATGGCCACCTATTATGCGACCAAAGCCTATATGGCGAGTCTGACGCGGGCAGTGGCGCTGGAACTGAAGCAGAGAGGCAGCCGGGTGTATGTAGGGGCATTGTGTCCGGGTCCGGTGAATACGGAATTCAATGAAGTGGCAAATGTTGAATTTGCACTGGCCGGAATCACACCGGAGTATTGCGCCGGATATGCATTAAAGCAGATGAAAAGACGCAAAGTGCTCATTGTTCCGACGACTGAAATCAAGGCAGCAACGATATGCGGAAGATTTATTCCGCAAAATCTGCTGATCGCAATTACTGCACATCAGCAGAAGAAAAAGCTGAAAGCAGAGGACATATAAAATGGAAGAAATTAAAATAGGCTCTCATGTGGGAATGGCAGGAAAAGAGATGTTTCTGGCATCCGTGAAGGAAGCGGAGCGTTATGGAGCAAATGTGCTGATGCTCTACACAGGGGCACCGCAGAATACCCGGAGAAAAGAAATCAAAGACTTAAATATTGAGGCGGGCTGGGAGTATGCCACAAAGGCTGGAATCCGGGAAATCGTGGTTCATGCACCGTATATCATCAATCTTGCCAATACGGTAAAGCCGGAGACATTTGAGCTTGCTGTGGAATTTTTGGAAAAAGAGATCCGGCGTACGGCTGCCATGCGCAGTAAAATTCTGGTACTGCATCCGGGATCTGCATTAGACGCGGGGGCGGAGGCAGGAATTGCACAGACTGTCCGGGGACTGAATATGGTGCTTGATGCCAACGGGGATGATGTGTTTATTGCGTTGGAAACGATGGCAGGAAAAGGCAGCGAGATTGGAAGAACGTTTGAAGAGATCAGGGCAATCTATGACGGAGTGCACAAAAAGGAACGGTTAAGAGTCTGTTTTGACACCTGTCATGTGAATGATGCCGGCTATGATCTGGTGCATGATTATGATGGCGTGTTCGAGACTTTTGATAAGGTGATCGGGCTGGATCAGATTGCGGTCTTCCACATCAATGACAGTTTAAATCCCCTGGGAGCACATAAAGACCGTCATGCAAACATTGGAAAAGGAACCATTGGATTTGAGACATTGTACCGTCTGGTCCACGATCCGCGTTTTGTGGAAATTCCAAAGATTTTAGAGACACCGTGGCTTTGTGCCGAGGGAGAGACCAAAAAGACGATTCCGCCATACAAAGAAGAGATTGCACAGCTTCTTGCAAAATAATAATAAAGAGGAGAAGGATTATGAACGTTAAACAACAGGGGATTTCCGGCTATTGGTTAAAGGTGATCGCCGTGATTTCCATGCTGATTGATCACACATCGGCCGTTATTTTAGAACAGATTCCGGGACTGGAAAATCCCGCATTTTTGATGCGCATCATTGGAAGACTGGCGTTTCCGATTTACTGTTTTCTTCTGGTAGAGGGATTTTACCATACACGCAGCAGGGCAAAATATGCGGGAAGGCTTTTTTTGTTTGCACTGATTTCCGAGGTTCCGTTTGACCTGGCATTCAGCAGGAGAATGTGGGATTTTTCCAGCAACAATGTCTTTTTTACTTTGCTGTTCGGGCTTTTGGTGATCTGGGGTGTTGAAGGGATAAAACAGAAGTTTGTGGCGGATGTTTACGGGGAAAAAGCAGCAGCCATCCGTGTGATTCTTATCATTGTGATAGTTGTAGCCGGGGGATTTCTGGCACTTCTTTTCCGTACAGATTACGATTTGTCGGGAATTGTGACAATTTTTGCAATTTACATGTTTTATCCGAAGAAAGTGAAGGGAATGGGGATCGGTGTTCTGGTTTTAACCCTGCTGGCAAGTATCATTGAAGCGGCAGCATTTTTAGATATGATACCGATTTATTTTTACAATGGAACCAGGGGAAAACAGATGAAGTATTTCTTCTACATATTTTATCCGGCACACCTGTTTCTTCTTGCCATGATCGCACGGGCGATGGGGCTGAATGGGTAAAGGATACATAAAAAAGAAGCGCAGACGCGCAATGTCATTAAGTTAAGATGACCAATCAAGATCTTAGCATCAGAAATGATGCTA
>OJMP01001108.1_pt1 | contig 20084 bp, 19 predicted proteins | sample 1597311 | NCBI WGS metagenome assembly OJMP01 (sample SAMEA2452134, study PRJEB22498) | human gut metagenome | biome: human feces; feature: human gut; material: feces | place: Australia | collected 2012 | reverse complement strand
CACGTCCTTTCTAAATTTGGGTACAAAAAAACTGCTGTAAAATGTTCGATTTTTACAACAGTCTGTTTCGTGTTTTATTCAATTTTGGGTGTAACTACCCATAGCAAATTATACAAAGACGATAGCAAAGGTTAAGGTATTCCAACGGAAAACCGAAGAAAAATCTAAAGAGGGTTAGGGATACTTCCCTATCGAAATTATTTTTCATTAGTTAAAGGTTTTTAACTTTTCCGATTTTAAAATACATGAAGACTTGCATTTAGTAGCGGCAAAGGAAGCTACTATGACAGATGAAGGAAATATTGAATACTGGTATTGTAATGCTTGTGACAGATATTACATCAGGCAGGATGGGCTTGTTGAAATTGAAAAATCACAGACTGTTATTGCAAAGCTTAAAGATACAACACCACCGGCAGATGTAACACCACCGGCAGATGTAACGCCACCGGCAGATGTAACACCACCGGAAGATATAACACCACCGGCTGATACAACATCACCAGCCGATATAACACCTGCGACCGATACGGATAAAGAAGCTAAGGCAGAAGCAGTAAAAGAACAGACTCCTGGTACGGGAGATGACAAACGTACATTAGCATGGCTTCTTATGTTTGTAATAGGAGGAGCAGGAGTAATAGTATTTGGTAAGAAAAATAAGTTTACAGATAAAATTTAAAATGGAGTAAAATAATAAATTGCTGGAATTCTGGTTCATTTATAGAATCTGAGTTCCAGCTTTTTGTATAAGACAAAAATTTTGTGTTATAATGTTTTACAGGATTTTTGATGGAATATTTATTTACGAGGAGGAAGCAAAGGGTGGATGAATTGAAGTGCAATAATTGTAAATATAAAACTAATGTATCCAATACAGAGGAAACAGGAACTGCAATATGTTCATATCCGCAAGGGGAATGGTTTGTTGTAAATGTTGAAGATAGCTGCCATTATATTCCTGAAAAAAAGGAGCTTACCTGTGGAGATTGTTCAAGACTGAATGAAGATACCGGCTGCTTTGCCTGCCAGGAAACGGATAGTGCAATGTATAATGGACATTTGTGTATTGGATTTATAGATAAAAGGGAAGAGGAATTCAACAGCATACTTATGTTTTGGAAGGTACAAGGTTTATATGACCGGGAAAAAATAAATAAATTACTAGATGATTTCGAACAGTCATATGACAGGCTTTTTAATCAGGAGTAATTAATTCTTTGCATGTAATTTCTTAAACTGCGAAGGATTTACTCCGGCTATTTCTTTAAAAACGCGGTTGAAGTGTGTGAGGTTGGAAAATCCGGTCAGCGTCGCAACCTCGGTGACATTTTTATCAGTTTCCTTGAATAAACGTTCTGCGTTCATTATGCGTGTGTGTTTTATATAGTCAACAACAGTACGGTTAGTATTTTTCTTAAATTCACGACAAAGATAGTAAGTACTTATATGAAACATATCTGCAAGAACATCAAGTGATATGTCATGTTCATAGTTGTTGTTGATATAGTTAATAATCTGCGTTGTTCTATTATGTCTTTCAATACCAATGGTGCTCTCTTTCATTCCAAGAACTGTAATAATTATAAGATTCACAAGTGCTTCCATCTGTTCCTGCTTGTATGCTGAGGCAGAGTTCTGGGCTTCAAGAAAATAGTACATAAGCCTTCTTAACTTTTTTAATGATTCAGTATCAGACTTGTATACACAGTATGAGTCTGCAAGCTTCTGCCTCAGGGCATCTGATGAAATTATGTCCGGTCTGAAATAAAGTACAATCCTTGAAAATGTGCATCCTTGTTCACTGTAGGAACGATGCATAGTCTGAGGTGGGAATATAATACAATCACCAGACTCGGTTTTATACAATTTATCGTCTATATAGTGATATCTTTCACCATTATCTAAAAAATACAATTCATAATAATCGTGATAGTGCGAACGTGTCATATTATCGTTGACGCTGGCAGTATGTGCTGCAGCTATGGATTCACCAAGTGACATAAGGTTCTGTGCTACATCTATCATAATAATCTTCTCCAATTCTATGCTTATTAAGAGCTGTTCTAAAGCTGCTCTTAACATATTCCCAGATATATTAACCGTGTAATAATTGTTTATATAAAGCAATATTTATACATTTCGCAACTGTATAGTTATATTTAATATATTATAAGTAGTATACAACGAAAAATTTGAAAGTGCAAGAAATGTAAAAAAACCAATTTATCCTGTCAATATCTGTATAGTTTTAATTATTGAATAGTTGTATAAATTAATTATAAACAAAACATAAACAAGAGATTATCAGATTACTGAAAGGAGATAAAAAATAATATGAGAATATGTTATAAGGCAGGAAATGTAACCTATAACACTAACTATTATTCTGTTATTACAGATTCAGTAGAAATAAGAATATGGTTTCTCACAGATGAAATAATCAGAATAAGAGCCGGCTTTGATGGAGACTGGGATGAAGCTTCATATAGTCTTGCTATGACAGCATGGGACTCAAGAACAGATGAGTTTTTAAAGGGCTATAGAAAAAGAGTTGAAGTGGCATACTCAGAGCTTGTGGATGGAACTGACAAGGCAGTTATTTGCGGAAGTAAGCTTCGTATAGAAATTGAAAAGAATCCATTCCGTATATGTGTATATGATAAAGATGGAACATTATTACACGCAGATATTACAGATCTTGCATATAGAGAGGATTCAAATAAAAGGCGGATACATACAAGCCAGATAGAGTCAGATGATTACTTTTATGGCTTTGGCGAGAAAGGGGGAGATATTAATAAGGCTGAAAAGTATATGAATATGGCTCCTGGTGATGCAATGGGCTACAATCCTAAGGAAACAGATTCATTGTATAAGCATATCCCATTTTATATAAAGCTTTCAGGCTTAACCCACAAGGCAGTTGGATATTTCTATCATACAACAGCAGAATGTGACTTTAATATGGGACGTGAAAAGAGAAATTACTGGCATCGTTACTCAAGCTTCAGATCAGATGCCGGAGATATAGATCTCTTTCTTATAGCAGGACCTTCAATAGGAGAGGTAATAAGCAGATATACAGATCTTACAGGCAAGTCAATACTTCTTCCAAAGGCAGCACTTGGATATCTTGGTTCTTCAATGTATTATCCAGAGCTTCCTAAGGATTGTGATGATGCGATACTTGAATTTATAGATACTACCAGAGAAGAAGGAATTCCTGTAGACGGCTTCCAGCTTTCATCAGGATATTGTGCAGTAGAGACAGAGCAGGGAATTAAAAGATGCAGCTTTACCTGGAATTATAAAAGATTCAAGAATCCAGAAGAATGGTTTGCAAAAATGAAGGAAAAGGGCATAGTTGTTTCGCCTAATGTTAAACCTGGAATGCTCCTGGTTCATCCGTATCTGGAGGATATGAAGAAAAAGGATATGTTTGTATATGACAGCATAAAGGATGAACCCGGTAAAGGTACATGGTGGGGTGGAACTGGAATATTTGTAGATTTCACCAAAGAGCAGACAAGAGAATACTGGAAAGAATACCTGAAAGAGGGACTTATAAAGTATGGCTGTGAATCAGTATGGAATGATAACTGTGAATATGATTCTATGGTTGATAAGGATGCAAGAGTGTATTTTGAAGGTAAAGGAAGTACTATTGGTGAGCTAAAGCCGGTAATGAGTAATATCATGTGCCAGCTCTCTAATGAGGCAGTAACGGAATATAATGAGAATATAAGACCATTTTCAGTATGCCGTTCGGGACACGCAGGTATACAAAGATATGCACAGGTGTGGGCAGGTGACAATCTTACATGCTGGGATGCATTAAAGTATAACATAGCAACTATACTTGGTATGGGACTTTCTGGCGTTGCAAATCACGGTTGTGATGTAGGTGGATTCTATGGAGAGTCACCAGAGCCTGAGCTTTTTGTAAGATGGGTGCAGAATGGTGTGTTCATGCCAAGATTTTCAATACATTCAGTAAATACTGATAATACAGTTACAGAGCCATGGATGTATAGTGGTATGAAGGATTATATAAGAACTGCAATTAAACTCAGATATTCTATGTCTCCTTATCTTTATTCGCTTGAATACAGAGCACATAAGACAGGACTTCCTATTATGCAGCCAATGTTTATGGTATTCCAGAACGATAGTAATACATATAATGAAGGCGTGGATTTTATGTGGGGCGATTCATTACTTGTAGCAAATGTTGTAGAAAAGGGTGCAGAGATAAGAGAGGTATATTTACCTGATACAGGAGATAAAAATATACGTTTTTATGATTATTATGCCAGAAACGAATATGAAGGCGGCAAGACTATAAATGTACCGGTGGATATAAGTTCAATTCCAATGTTTATAAAGAGTGGAGCTATTATTCCGATGGCTGCTAATGAACTTAACAATCTTATGAATGATAAGGTTGATTCACTTCATATAATAATGGCACCTGATATAGATTCTTCATTTACTATATATGATGATGATGGAAAAACTAATGATTATAAGAATGGCAGCTACTTAAAAACTGATATTAGAGTTAAAGCTGGTGCGAAGACATATATCGATTTTGAATATGAAGGCAGTTATGAGAACACAGTAGAAACAATGGAACTTGATGTGATACATAGGGAGAAAGCACCATTCTATGTACAGCTTGATGGAAAGGAAGTGCCACATTTCCTTCATAGAAGAAAATACGAGGAAAGTGACATTGGATGGTATTACAGCCAGACTAAGAAATCAGTGCAGGTAAAGTATCCTAATCCAAAGAAAAACCATCAGGTGCTTATATCATTTGAAGTCTTTGATATGATTGGAATGTAATAGCATCAGGCAAAAGCAGGCTGTTACGAAACAGGAGAAATAGTGTAATTCACAGCTTCAGGTTATTGTGCATAAGACCAGTAGCTGACATATAAAAAATGAGTGCACAGAAATGAGGTATAATATGTTGAAAAAAATGAAAAAATATATTGCTGTTTTGCTTACAGTTACACTTATATGTTCATTTGGGCTGACAGGCTGTGGAACAAATAGCGCATCAAACAGTAAGGAAGCTACCGCAGAAAATCCTATGGTATTAACGCTGGCACATGGTTTGTCAGAAAGTCATACAGTACATATAGCTATGCTGCAGTTCGCAGAAGAGGTTAAGCAGAAGACTAACGGAAGAATAATAATCAAGATATTCCCTAATGGACAGCTTGGTTCAGAGACAGAGAATCTTGAGCAGCTTCAGGCAGGTGTTATTGCTATGACAAAAGTATCAGCACCAGGTCTTGCAACATATAATGATGCTTATAATACATTTGGTCTTCCTTATATATTTAGTAATATTGATGAGTTTTATAAAATAATGGATTCTGATAAAATGCAGGATTTCTTCCTGTCATCAGAAGATGATGGATTCGTAACCTTAACATACTTTACATCAGGCTCCCGTTCATTCTACACAAAAGATAAGCCTATACGTAAGCCAGAGGATCTTAAAGGAATCAAGATACGTGTTCAGGATATGAAGTCACAGACGGATATGCTTACAGCACTTGGTGGAACACCGGTAGCAATGTCCTATGGTGACATATATACATCCCTTTCAACAGGTATTATAGATGGAACAGAGAACAATGAAACAGCGCTTACAACAGGTAAGCATGGTGAGATATGTAAGGTGTATTCGGTTGATGAGCATGCCATGATACCTGATGTTATGGTTATGAGCTCAAAGGTATGGAATAATATAGAGCCAGATGATCAGAAGATTATACTGCAGTGTGCAAAGGATGCTACACAGTCTCATAAGGTTATGTGGGATAAGGCAATAGATGAGGCAGTAGCACAGGCAAAGGATATGGGTGTTGAATTTATTTATGATGTAGATAAGGAAGCATTCAGAAGTGCAACAGCAGGTCTTGTTACCGAGTATAGAAATAAGTATACAGGTGTTGCAGCTTTACTTGACAGAATAGATGAGATAAGGAAAGGAGAGTAACTATGATTAATATACTTGTTAAAGTTAAAAATGTTATGAATAAGATATTATCAGCAGCGAGTGTTGTTCTGCTTGTGTTTATGACTTCGTTAGTATTATGGCAGGTGTTTACAAGATATGTGCTTGGCAAACCAGCAGCATTTACAGAAGAACTTGTTAAATACTCACTTATGTGGACAGCCTTTATAGGTGCTGCATATGCTTTCTTTACAAGAGATCATATGTCACTCACTATTATTAAAGATAAGCTCACAGGTAATAAACGAAAAATATTATTACTGGTTATAGATGTACTTATTCTTTTACTTGCAGTGTTCGTGTTTGTAATTGGTGGATTTAAGCTGGCAATGTCAGCAAGGGCAGAGTATTCAGCACTTCTTGGTATTCCAAGAACACTTGTATATGCGGTATCCCCTGTTTCAGGTATCTTTATAGTAGTTGCACAGATTATTAATATATATGAAGACTTAACCGGTGTTAAGGTAGAATAGGAGGTAAATATGAGTATTGCAGTAACTACAGTAATATTATTTGTTGTATTCGGTGTACTTCTGTTTTTAGGGGTTCCTATTTCAGTAAGTATTATTGCTTCGTCAATTGTAACTGCCATGTCAACGCTGTCATGGGATCAGATAACATTCATAACCATGCAGAAAATGAATTCGGGTGTTGAAAGCTTTTCGCTTTTAGCAGTTCCATTATTCATCCTTGCAGGTAATATTATGAATAATGGTGGTATAGCCAAGAGACTTATTAACTTTGCACAGATATTCGTAGGAAAGATTCCAGGAAACCTTGCACAGGCTAATATTCTTGCAAATATGCTCTTTGGTGCATTATCTGGTTCATCAGTAGCAGCAGCTTCTGCAATAGGAGGATGTATGAGTCCTATTGAAAAAGAGCAGAAGTATGATCCTGCTTATGCGGCAGCAGCTAACATAGCCTCAGCACCAACAGGACTTCTTATTCCACCTACATCGGCATTCATTGTATATTCAACAGTTGCAGGTGGTGTATCTATATCGACATTGTTTATGGCAGGCTATGTACCTGGAATATTGATGGGTGTTGTATGTATGATAGTCGCCTTCATTGGTGCAAAGAAGTTAGGCATAAAGGCTGTTGGAAGAGATAAGTCAGTAAGTATTTTAAAGATATTTGTTGATGCTATCCCATCATTACTTCTTATAATAATTGTTATTGGTGGTATTGTATCAGGTATATTTACAGCAACAGAAGGTGCTGGTATTGCAGTTCTGTATTGCCTCATACTTTCTATCATATACAAGAGCATGAATTTTAAGACATTTGTAGAAATACTTAAGAAATCAGCTAAGGTGTCAGGAGTAATTCTTTTCCTTATATCAGCATCATCAGCTATGTCATTCGTTATGGCTTATTCTGGAATACCAGCAGCCATAAGTAACGGATTATTAAGTATTTCAACTAATAAGGTTGTAATATTCTTATTAATGAATATTATACTTCTGGTTGTTGGTATGTTTATGGATATTACACCAGCTATACTTATATTTACACCTATCTTCCTTCCTATCGCACAGAGCTTTGGAATGACAGATATCCAGTTTGGTGTAATGCTTATATTCAATATGTGTCTTGGTAATATTACACCACCTGTTGGTTCTGTATTATTCGTAGGCTGTGGTATTGAAAATGTATCAATCGAGAAAGTAACACCTAAGCTTATACCTTATTTTATTGGTTTAATTATATTACTTATGCTTATTACATTTATTCCAGAGCTGTCACTTGGAGTACCAAAGCTTATGGGATTGATTTAGTATAAAATAACAAGACTTTTTTCCTAATATTATATAAAACAGACATCCGGCCAGGTCGCTTGATAGGACCTGGTCGGATGTTTTGTTAGCTATCTTAGAATTCTGTTTTATTATTTATTTTGTGTTATAATAAGTTTTATATTTTTATATTTTTGGATTTTTAGATTTTTGTTGAAGCTTTGTCTGTTACAGGGTGCAGGAAAAGACAATTTTAAATGGGCATACAGACGGCTGACAACACAATAGAAATAAATAACGAATGTAAGAAAAGGAATTAACAGAATGTTATATATAATGAGATATGGGAAAACAGACTGGAATGTACAGCATAAGCTGCAGGGAAGAATAGATATACCAAATAATGAAAAATATATGAAAAATGTACAAAATACATATGTGAAACTATTCTTATATGCTACAATATAATAACAAGATGTGTTAATAACTATACAACAACTTTTAGTGGGTAAGAATGGAGAGAAGTATGAATATATCGTTTTTTTTACAACCAAAGTGCAAGGTAGCATATATTTACAATGATGACACAATAAGACAGGGATTACAGAAGATGAATTATTATGGCTATTCTGCAATTCCTGTTCTTGATGAGAATGAGCATTATGTTGGGACAATCACGGAAGGTGATTTCCTTTGGCATATATGCAGAATTAAACAGAATAACGCGATGGAAGTTGATATAAAGGAATTAGAAAAGCAGAGAGTTAACGAGCTTTATTTCAGACGTAATTATCCAAGTGTTAATGTGGATACATCGATGGAAGCATTGATTGAAAGAATATCTAATCAGAATTTTGTTCCAGTTGTAGACGACAGAGGTGTATTTATAGGAATTATAACAAGAAAAGATGTAATTACATATTTGTCTACCAAGAAGAAAGAGCAAGTGTTTCAGAAGATTTCTTAGATGTTAGGCTGAGTAGATTAATTAAGTAATGATATTTATGGTGGTATATAATATTCTATATTAGAATGTGATGATTTTTAATAGTAGTATTATTAAAATATTAATTTTAATAGTGTGTAATTATAATCTTATAGTGTGTAATTGCAACAAGGAAATGTCAACATTAACTATAATTGGGTTGACATTAACAAGCTGAGTAACTATACTTATGCGTATGCACGGGGGTTAAAGGATAAGGCTGCTTATTGATAGAATTATTCATTTTACCAGAGTTAGTATTAATTCAATTAGTGTGCAGGAACGGAGTAAAGTATGGGCGTTATGCAGAATGTTACAGAAAATATTAATGTTGGGAAATTATTAGATAATTGGGACGAAACACACGAATTAACCAAAGATGAGGCACTTGCAATTCTTAATTGTGATGATGTATGTCTTGACAAGCTTATTGAAACAGCGTATGCGTTAAGACTTAAATATAAAGGAAAGAAAGTAAGCATACAGCTTCTTACTAATGTCAGAAGTGGTAACTGTTCACAGAATTGTGCTTACTGTGCCCAGTCGTGTGAGTCCCAGGCTCAGATAGAGAAATATAAAAGAGTATCAGACGAGAAGTTGTATGGAGATAATGACCTTGTAGATAATAAACATCTTGCGAGACATTGTATTGGACTTAGCGGTATAAGCTTTACAGATGCTGAGATAGAAGATTTAGCCGGACGTATAAGAAAGATGAAGAAGAATGATACCCAGATATGCTGTTCTATTGGATTTCTTACAGAAAAGCAGGCTTTAATGCTTAAGGAAGCAGGACTTAACAGAATTAACCATAACCTTAACAGCAGCCGTAGATTTTATCCCAATATATGCACAACACATACATATGACCAGAGAATTAATAATATAAGAATGTTAAAAAGAATAGGTTTTGAGATGTGCTGTGGCGGTATTATCGGGATGGGCGAGAGCAGGGAAGATGTTGTAGATATGCTTATGGACGTAAAGGAAATCAATCCAGAGTCAGTGCCAATTAATTTTCTTCTTCCAATAAAGGGAACAAGGCTTGCAGACAGAGATATATCAGGACTTACACCACAGTATTGTCTTAAGGTGTTATGCCTTGCAAGATTATTAGTTCCTAAGTCAGACATAAGATGTGCGGCTGGACGTGAAGTATACTTTAAGGGAATTGAGCCAACATTATTTAAAGTTGTAGATTCAATATTTGCTTCTGGTTATTTAACAGCAGATGGACAGGGAATAGATGATACTATTAAGATGATAGAAAATGCAGGATTTACGGGTGAGATAGAGAGTAAAGACTGTTAATAGACTTATAGGACAAGATATGTTGATAGAACAGCCGCCAGCCTTTGAAATTAAATGGCTGACGGCTGTTTAATCTTTTTAATTAAATACATCATTGAAATAGGACATATTATTTTTGCCCATTAATTATTACTGTTTGTTAGTTCTATCAAGTGCAGTAATTGTCTTAGTGGCTGTGTTGAGTGCTTTCGTAATTGCACTGCTGGCTTCGCCCATACCTTTGGCAAGCTTCTGTACTTCTTCAGCAACTACAGCAAAGCCTTTTCCAGCATCACCGGCTCTTGCAGCTTCAATGGAAGCATTAAGTGCAAGTATATTCTGTCGTTTGCTGAATCCGTCTATTAATTTGACCTTGTCATTGGCTGTAGCAAGCTGGCTTGCGGCGGCACTAATTCCTGTTGTAAGTTCATTTAGAATAGTTGAGTTCTGGCGGGCAGTGTAGCTTGCACGGACAAACATATTGATAACATCGCCCAGCAGATTGGCAGAAGCGTCAATCTCCTCTTTAGTACGCACGTTTACTTTTTGCAGAGCCTTGATGTACTTATCTTCATTAATTCCAAGTTCACGTGCTGTTGCCCTGAACCTTTCTTCGTCTGGGTTCTCAGGAAGAACCTGTCCGCCGATAATACTTCCAAGAACAGTTCCATCATCAAGAGTAATAGGAATACCGAAATCAACTAATCCTGCATGACAAGGATAAACGCCATTACCATCACGGTCACACTGCTCACATCTCTTGCGGCCTTCAGTACTTCCTCTGGTAAGATCGATGCAGAATTCAGTGAAATTATAACATTCGCTTATGTACTTGCCGTCTGCACCTACAGCAACAGTTGCCAGCCCGGTACTCTTTGCCCAGTTAGACATAATCTCTTCAAATTTGACCATATCACAAAAATCCTGAATCCTCATAATTAAATCCTCCAATTAAGGTTTTTATATTTTTTATATTATACTATATTGTCGGTATATTTACATTATATATTAATCGCAAATTCAAAGAAAAATAAAAAAATTGCCATATGATTTATTGTCAAAAATATAGAATATTATAAGTTTATTTGATTATGAAATTAAACAAATTTAATTACTGGGGTATATATTTTAAACAATTAGCCATAATATTTACAGAATATAAGCTCATATTCCGAAATAGACCTATTTGGGTCAATCGTAACTATCATAAAATCTTTAGTAATAGCATAGCTAAGAGGTTAAGGTAAATGAACAATACCCGTTACGAAGATTTTTGCAATAGAATGAGAGTATATAGAAAAAGACTTGGCTATAATCAGGCAGATATCGGAAAAGAGCTGGGAATATCACAGAATGACTATTCTAAAAGAGAAAATGGACTGATAATGATTTCGTATGATAATTAAAAAAAATTGCAGGAAATTGGAATGGACATTGATGAGCTGGTTTCGGGAAAGAGAGACGATATTGATACTAAAGATTTGGACGAGCTTATAAGTGACTGTGAAAGTGAAGAACTTAAAGATATGACTATGCGTATGGTTGCTGAATGTATAAAATATTATCGTGTTAATGACACTAAGAATAAAGACAATGATACGCAGAATGATAGAATGTTTGATTTTATGTTGAAGCAGTGGGATGATTTTTCAATGCTTGAATATGTAAGGCACGAAACGCATTATTCACAGGAGGTTATGTCTGAAAAGCTGGGACTGACAAGAAAGAAGTACAGAAAATACGAAAAAGAGATTATGTATCCTGATGCAGATACTCTTGTTCAGATGTATAATTTGTACAAATGCAGACCATCAATGTATCTTAATATGTATGACAGAAGATATTACGTTATGCAGAACGTATGGATGGAGTTGGATGATAACCAGCGTGACAGAATATTAAGAATGGTCAAGGCGATAAAGAATATAATATAGAAAAAGGAGTACCTGTAAATGCAAGACACAAACAATGTTAAGCATTTGCGGGTACATTTTTTATGTAAAGGAGCTTCTAATAGAATTTCCTATTATATAAAAGGCACAATAAAATATCATACAAAATAATATTGTTGCAGCTTTACAGAGTATGATAAAATATATTGTGCATTGTACATTTATTTTATAATAAACAGATGATAATCAATGTGTGGTGGTTACAATTTCATTTGTTATAATGTAAATTTATGTGTAATAATAATCAGAGTAAGTAGAAAGAAAAAATATGAGAACAGTACAGCAATATTATGATGACAATAGAGATAAAATCCTTTTTGATGTAAGAGCATTAGAGGAGTATGAGAAAGAGACCATAGAAGCTTCCATACATTATTACTGGGAAGATATGATAAAAGTTCTTGAAGATAATAAGGAAGAATTTGAGGCAAAGTATTCAAAGGATACACCAATATATATTCTTTGCTACACTGGACAGAAAAGTGAAGAAATAGAAGATATACTTGATGAGATGGGCTATGAAGCTTACAGCCTTGATGGTGGATTTGTCGCATATCTAAGATGGAAGTTTAATAAATATCTTGAGCAGGATAAAGAAAGCGGCAATAATACTTCAGAAGAAAATGTTAAAGAGATTGAGCGGAGCATAGTAAAGAAGTTCCGCAAGCCAATATGGAGAAAGTTCACACAGGCTCTTAATGAATATGATCTTATTCAGGACGGCGATAAGATAGCTGTCTGCATATCAGGCGGTAAAGATTCAATGCTTATGGCGAAGCTTTTTCAGGAGTTGAAACGTCACGGAAAGAATAATTTTGAACTTGTATTCTTAGTTATGAATCCGGGTTATAACGACCTTAACTACAATGTAATACTTAACAATGCAAAGATATTAGATATTCCAATTACAGTATTTAAGACAGAGATATTTGATACTGTAGTAGATATTACAGAGTCGCCTTGTTATTTGTGTGCAAGAATGAGGAGAGGATATCTTTACAGCAAGGCAAAGGAACTTGGTTGTAATAAGATTGCTCTTGGACATCATTATGATGATGTGATAGAAACAATTCTTATGGGTATGCTTTATGGTGCACAGGTTCAGACAATGATGCCTAAGCTTCATAGTACGAATTTTGAGGGAATGGAGCTTATAAGACCTATGTATCTTATAAGAGAAGCTGATATTATTCACTGGAAAGAATATAATAATCTTGAGTTCATACAGTGTGCCTGTCGATTTACAGAGGGATGTGCTTCCTGTGGTGGTACAGGAAAAGGTTCTAAGAGGGCAGAGATTAAGCAGCTTATAAAAGATCTGACCAAGGTAAGTCCGTATATAGAAAAGAACATATTCAGAAGTGTAGAAAATGTTAATATTGATACGGTAATTGCTTACAAGAAGAAGGGGCAGCGACACAGCTTTTTAGATGAATATGATATAACAGATGATAAGTATGCTGGTAACGCAGAGGTTGATAATTCAGAGAATATATCTAAAGAATTGAATAAATCAGACATAAACTCAAGCGGACAGTTAAGTGAATATCACACTGATGAAACAATTGAATTAGGTAAAACAGGTAGTACTCAAATAATGCCATTGAACAAATCGGACATCAATAAAGATGATATAAGTGAGAACACTTTAGCCAAATATGAAAAGTTAAAGTCAATTATTAAGGATTGTGGTAAAATAGCAATCGCATTTTCTGGCGGGGTTGACTCGACATTTTTAACCAAAGCTGCAAAAGATGTATTAGGAGAAAATGCTGTTGCAGTTACGATAAGTTCAATTCTTGTTACAGATGATGAACTTAAAGAAGCTGATGATTTCTGCAAGGCTGAGAATATAGAACATCTTATATATAATGCAGATGTATTATCGATTCCGGGCTTTGAGAATAATCCACCAGACAGATGTTACATTTGTAAGAAAGCGATATTTACTAATGTGCAGAATCTTGTAGGTGAGAGAGGCATTAGTGTAATTGCAGAGGGAACAAATGTTGATGATGACGGTGATTACAGACCTGGTATTAGAGCCATAAAGGAACTAGGAGTAAGAAGTCCTTTAAAAGAGGCAGGTCTTACCAAGGCTGAAATCAGGGAATTATCTTGTATGTTAGGCTTAAAGACGTGGAATAAACCATCGTGTGCGTGCCTTGCTTCAAGATTTGCGTATGGTGAGGTTATTAATAAAGACAAGCTTGATATGATTTACAGTGCAGAATGTTATATAAGAAGTCTGGGATTTGAGCAGTTCAGGGTAAGATTACAGGATGGAATTGCAAGAATTGAATTAAGACCAGCAGATATACAGAAGTTTATTGAAAACGGAATAAAGGATAAAGTATCAGAGAAGCTTCACGCACTTGGATTTAAGTATGTATCCCTTGATTTGGATGGTTACAGGCTTGGAAGTATGAATGAAGTATTGAACAGACAGGAAAGAGGTAACAATGGCGGTAGCTCATTATAATTGTGATTATTGCAATAATATGGTATATGATGAAGAAACGGAGCAGTTCGTGTGTGATGTAGATATGGACGAGGATGATTATGCAAGGCTTCTTACATCTGAGTATAAAGAATGTCCATATTATCAGAGCAATGATGAATACAAGATTGTAAGACATCAGATGTAGTTTTATAGAAAATGTAATTAATAGTGGCAGATATTTCGATATATTTATTAGAAAGATATGCCTGGAAGGAAGTGAGTGAATGGATGATAAGAGATACGCTGTACTTATCGACTCAGATAATATTTCATCAAAATATATTTCGGACATTCTTGATGAAATGACAAAGTATGGCGTAATAACTTATAAAAGAATATATGGCGACTGGACAAGTACACAGGCAAGCAAATGGAAGAAAGAGCTTATGGAGAACTCTATAACACCTATACAGCAGTTTTGTAATACAGTAGGCAAGAATGCAACAGACTCAACGCTTATAATTGATGCTATGGATATTCTTTATACGAATAATGTTGACGGCTTCTGTATCGTATCTTCTGATGGCGATTTTACAAGGCTTGCAAGCAGGCTTAGAGAGTCGGGAATGGACGTTATCGGTATGGGTGAGAGCAAGACACCACGTTCATTCAGGGCCGCTTGTTCGGTATTTACAGACCTTGAGCTTCTTCGTGAACAGGCACACGAAGATGAGCCAGATAGTAAGCCGGTTAAGAAGACAGAAAGAAGCAATATTATTAAGCAGTCTAAGATAGAAAATGCAATTATTGAGATTATTCAGGAGAACGACAATAAAGGCAGGCAGACAGGGCTTGGTGAGCTTGGAAGCCGTTTACAGAAGAAATATTCTGATTTCGATGTAAGAAATTACGGTTACAGTTCATTGTCTACATTTCTTGAGGAAATGGAAAGTCTTGAATTAAAGAAGTTCAATAACACGGTTCTTGTCAGACTTAAGGAAGACAAGAATATGAAAGAGCAGGTTATGGAGTATGCAGTGAATTATGTAAAGAGTTCAGAAAATGCAGTGGAACTTGGAGCATTAGGACAGAAAATCCATATGAATTATCCTAACTTTAAGGTTAAGGAGTATGGTTATTCTACACTCAGCAAATTTATTGCAGGCATAAAATGTTTAAAAATAACAGCAACAGATGAAAACCGTAGAATGGTTTCAATAAAATAAACTAAAGTTAGTCATAAAGACAGGAAAGGAATATTATGAATAAGATAGCAAGTTTTACAGTTAATCACTTGGATTTACTTACAGGAGCATATGTATCAAGAAAAGATTATCAGGGAGATGTAGTTCTTACAACATTTGATTTAAGATTTACAAGACCTAATGTAGAAGCACCTATGGATACAGCAGGTATTCATACAATAGAACACCTTGTAGCAACATTTTTAAGGAACCATAAGGTATGGGCAGACAAGACTATATATTTTGGACCAATGGGCTGCCGTACAGGATTTTATGTAATATTTGCAGGTGACCTTGAGTCAGAGGATATAATTGATGTGTTAAGGGAAGCTGCTGATTTCGTACTGGATTATGAGGGTGAGATACCAGGATATTCACCAAGGGACTGCGGTAATTACCTTGATAATAACCTTACACTTGCAAAGATATATATGAAGAAGTATAAGGAAGAAGTTCTTGATAACCCAGTACCAGAAAGACTTCATTACCCACAGTAAAATAGATGGGAGCTTCTAAATTACAGCAAAAACAGAAGAAAATGATTGAAGGGAACCTGTTTTGATGGAAAATATGGATATACAGATTATAAAATCAAGACGCAGAACAGTTTCAATAGAAGTTCATACAGATGGAAGTGTTATATTAAGAGCACCTGACAGGATAACGAAGAAGGAGCTTGCTATATTTATTGACAAGCATATGTCTTGGATTGAGAGTAAACAGCAGTTGATGAAGGAAAGAAAAGAAGAAAAAATTCCTACCAATGCAAAGGCTTTTGATACGCTCACATCTAAGGAACGTGCTGTAATAAGGGACACATTTATAAGAAAAGTAGAATATTACAGTAAGATTATGAATGTGACTGTTGGAAGGGTTACAATACGCAATCAGAAGACACGCTGGGGAAGCTGTAGTTCCAAGGGAAATGTTAATTTTAATTACAATTTGTATTATATGCCTGAAGAATTGTTGGATTATGTAGTGGTGCATGAGCTTTCGCATAGAAAATATATGAATCATTCGCAATCATTCTGGTGTGAAGTTGAAAAGTACTGCCCAGAATATAAGTTATGCCGCAGGAGGTTGAAAGACTACACACTTTCAATATAATAATTGGGGCGGGGCATTAATTAAAATGTCTTATTATGCAGCATAAACGTATTTTTGAGCATATCCCTTAAATCATAATAATCTGATTATTAGTAGGAGGTAATAAAACTATGAAAATTCCATTTAAAGTAGATTTGACAGGCAAGACTGCAATTGTAACAGGGGGAAGTGGAACACTATGTTCAGCAATGGCGTATGGACTTGCTGTAAGCGGTGCGAAGGTTGCAATAATCGGACGTAATAAGGATAAGCTTAATAATGTCACAGATGAGCTTATTAACAATGCTAAGACAGAATACAGCAAAGACATTGTTGTTAAAGGGTATAGCTGTAATGTAATTGATAAGGAAGAACTTAATAAAACTTATGAAATAATTAAGAGTGAGCTTGGAAGCTGTGATATTCTTATCAATGGAGCTGGCGGCAATCAGCCGGGTGCTATTACATCAATAGAGATGTTAAAGAAAGAAAAAGGAGAAAATGATTACTCTTTCTGGAATCTTGATGAGGATAATATAAGAGATGTTATGGATCTTAATTATATGGGAACACTTCTTCCGATACAGGTATTTACTAAGGATATGGTTGAAAAGAGAAGCGGAAGCATTATTAATATAGCCTCTGTTACATCAATTTTACCACTTACAAAGGTAATGGCTTACGGCAATGCCAAGAGTGCAATACTTAACCTTACACAGTGGCTGGCAGTCCATTTTGGAGAAAGCGGAATAAGATGTAATGCAATTGCACCGGGATTTTATGCGGCTGAACAAAATCACGCATTATTATTTAATGAAGATGGTACATACACTGACAGAGCAAGAAAGATAGTTGCAGGAACTCCAATGGGAAGATTTGGTAATCCAGAGGAACTTATCGGAGCGGCATTATTCCTTGCAAGTGATGATGCGGCTGGATTTGTAAATGGTATTGTGTTGCCAGTAGACGGCGGCTATAGTGCGTACAGTGGCGTTTAATAAATAATTTTAATAATTATCAGATATAAAGGTATATATGTTGATATAAAATGCCGATATTCTAAATATAATAAAAGTTAAATGGTACAAAAGTATTATATGAGGAGGATAATGGTATGAAATTAGGAGAGGCAATACCAAATTATCAGGCATATCGCAATGAATTACAGGACAAGAAGACCAGCATATATAAGCAATATAAAAAAACAAAGGAAAAGGCTGAGCGTACCAATGATGAAGAATGGATACAAAAGGCAGCAGAGCTTGAGCTTTCATATAAGGAAGCAACTGATGATTTTGACAAGTATGAGAATGTTCTTAACTCGCTTAGGGAGCAGTGGTGTGCAGCAGCAAATACAGAAAACGACAAAGCACTTGCTGACCCTGAGACAGGACTTGGTGCAACAATCGGCAAGATAATGACGACAATTGCAAGAATGTGTGCCGGTGATAAAGTTCCATATACCGATGAAAAGAAGGTTATGGAATATGACGATAAAATGTATGCAAGAGCCAAGCAGGCACAGATGATTATGGCATCAATGAAGAAAAAGCAGAAGGAATACGATTCACTCTGGGATAAAGAGGGGGGAGAGTATGACCCTGAGGGTGTAGCTGATAATACAGAAGCACAGGGAGAGCTGCCAGATATCCCATCATCGGACGGAGACAGTACGGATACAGGTGAAGCAGTATCAGATAGTGAATAATTAATAAAATGGAGTGTCATATGAAACATAATCGATACTTTATGCAGGTATTAACAGTATATCAGTTATCTGCGTATTGTATGAATTGTTTCCTGTGACACTCCATTTTTGTCTTATAAGTCTATAATCCTTTATTATTAAGATAAATACATATTATAAAGCAAGTACTTATTAATAATTAAATATGTTATAAATTAAACATATATATTAAAATAAGTACTTGCTTATTAAGTATTAAATATGCAGTTGATATTAATTAAATTAAGATTAATTAAACTTCAAATAAAAGATCACCATAGCTTGGGAATGGCCAGAATTCCTTATCAACGATCATTTCAAGCTTATCAGCAGGAGCTCTTAATTCGTCCATAGTTGTCTTAACTTCATCTCTGAAGTACTTAGCCTGTTCTGTAATGTCAGTAACATCAGCAGCCTTAGCTGTAACATCAATAAGCTTAGTATAAGCAGCCTTCATATCCTTTAAGTAACCAGAAACTTCTGCAAGTAAATCAGCCTGAACAGAAGCATCAGCACCAGCTTCCTTAACAGTAAGAACTGAGTTAGCAAGCTCTGTTGTGTAAGAAATAACTGAAGGAATAATCTGCTTTCCAGCCATATCAATCATTGTCTTAGCTTCAATGTTTATAGCCTTTGCATAAGCTTCATACTTAATCTCAGCTCTTGACTTTAATTCAGCCTCTGTAAATACACCAAAGCTTTCAAAAAGCTTAACGGCCTTAGGAGTAGTAAGGGCAGGAATAGCATCAACCATAGATTTAATATTTGGAAGACCTCTTCTTTCAGCTTCTTCTACCCATGCATCTGAGTAACCATTACCATTAAATACGATTCTATGATGGTCAGTAAAGAGCTTCTTGATAAGATCATGAACAGCCATATCGAAGTTTTCTACTCCATCAAGCTGGTCAGCGATTTCCTTAAAGCTTTCTGCAACGATTGTGTTAAGAACTACGTTAGCAGGAGCAATTGAATCTGATGAACCTACCATACGGAATTCAAACTTATTACCAGTAAATGCAAATGGTGAAGTTCTGTTTCTATCAGTAGCATCCTTGTTAAGGTCAGGAAGTGTAGAAGCACCTGTCTTTAACTTACCCTTCTGGATAGAGCTTGTTGCATCACCCTTATCAATAAGCTGCATAACAACATCCTCAAGCTGCTCACCAAGGAACATAGAGATAATAGCTGGAGGTGCCTCATTAGCTCCAAGTCTGTGGTCATTACCAACGTCAGAAGCAGATTCTCTTAAAAGATCAGCGTGTTTATCAACAGCCTTCATAACAGCACCGAGTACAAGTAAGAACTGGATATTTTCGTGAGGTGTCTTGCCAGGTTCGAGAAGGTTGATACCATCATCAGTTGTGATTGACCAGTTATTGTGCTTACCAGAACCATTAACTCCGGCAAATGGCTTCTCATGGAGAAGGCATACAAGACCATGTCTGTAAGCAACTTTCTTCATAACCTCCATCATAAGCTGGTTGTTATCAGTAGCAATATTGCACTGTGCATATATAGGAGCTAATTCATGCTGTGCTGGAGCAACTTCATTATGCTGAGTCTTGGCAGATAC
>OJMP01001089.1_pt1 | contig 20507 bp, 19 predicted proteins | sample 1597311 | NCBI WGS metagenome assembly OJMP01 (sample SAMEA2452134, study PRJEB22498) | human gut metagenome | biome: human feces; feature: human gut; material: feces | place: Australia | collected 2012 | reverse complement strand
AAAGCAGCATATCAATAATCTTATCGCAAATATGTTCTTCGCCTTTGATCGTCAGATATCCACCTTCGTTCTTGCGTTTGCCCGGAAGTTCCGCGATCAGCTCTGTCTTCTTCTGTTCCAGATGCCGGATCTTATTACTGCAGAATTCTTCGATCGCTACCGGTGTGTAACGAACTGTATCTTCCTCTTGTATATAGGCTGCGCCTTTGTCTACCAAGCCTGCCAGTGCATTGTAAGCGTTCGATCTTGAAATCCCGCTTTGTTTGGCTGCCTCATATCCATTAAGGCTTCCTTCCAGTGTCAGTAAAATGTAAAGACTGGCTTCGTGTCTTGTGAGTCCAAATTCCATCAGACGCTCTACATTATCCATCACTTTCACCTCGTGTTCCTATCTAGGACTACTATAGTCGAATTAAAAAAGAATGTCAAGGTTTCCTTGACATTATGAGAATTTTTCTTGAGTTTTCCTACAACTCTTCGTCTTTTCCTAGATATTGTTTCCCACCAACTGTCATGATATCAAATTCGACATATGCGATATGATCTTTGCTTTCTCCATAAATGGTATATTGTTTTTTAACATTTTGAGCATCTTTTCGAATCTGCTGCAATCTGGCATACTGTTTCGCTTCTTTTGATGAAATCGTCTTTCGTTCATTTGTTTTGGACTCTGTAAGTTTAAAATTGTAATTATCAAAATTTGTATAATACGCTTCCAGCTTCTGTCTGTCTTTTACTTTCCAAAATACCGTCTGCATCATGGCTTTATCACTTGGATCAAGAAAGACCATATCACAGCCACTGTTTGATGAAAGTGCATAGACAGGTTCTGCTGCAGCTTTCCACCAAGAAATGATTTTGACAATCTTTTTGTCTGTCTGATTCATCGTTTCTTTCAGCCAAAATGCTGGTTTTCTGCCTTTCATAGAAGCTTCCAGATAACCAAAACTCATGGCTCCATCTCCACCGCCATCAGCTGTCTCATAACGGTCTCCGTGATATGTAAATGTTGTAATATCTAAAAATGAATCCATTTGATCATGATTCCATTGATAATATCCGATCTCTTTTTCATTCTTTGGTCCTTTTGTGATCTTGACCATATGATTCCAGCCGATCAAAACTGCTGCTATGAATGTACAGATTGTTATGATACATCCAATGATCATGACTGTTTTTTTATTTTGTTTCATTCCACTCTCCTTATGATCTTATGTAAAATCTAGCTATATGCAATTGCTGTAAGAACAAAGAATACCAACATTAGCACACTGTGAAAATATAATTTTCTTCGGTCTTCTTGTGCGATCAGTCCATATGTCATAATAAACCTTAGGATAATATTGATCATCTGCAATACATTAAATGCCTTCGTTGTTACTGTAAGAGATCCTGAACCATGATCCAGTGCAAGGATAAGTCCAAAGATCAGCGTCATCAAATACATGACAATGCATTACACATAAAAGTAAAACTTATCTTCCCAAGCAAGTTTTAAGAATACATTTCTCTCGTCTTCTGCAAAAATTGCAATAAACATAAGGTTACATAAACTTACAGATCCTATCTCTGGCTGTATAAAGATGATTATAACTGCCTGAATGATCATTAGGAGTAATGTGAACCATTGTTTTTTGATTGCTTGCATATTTTCCCTCCTCTCCCTCTTTTTCATATCTTTATTCAAAAGATATTTTTAGTATATCTGGTACGTAATTAATTGTCTATCTTTTAATTTATTTTCTTATCTAACAGTGCTTGCCACTCTCTGTATTTTTTTATACAATGAAAGGAGAAACTTATGAGTAAAATTAAAAAATCGCTGCAAGATTTAACTTTACTTGACCGCTTTTTATTTGCTGAAGTTATGGAGGATCCTAAGACATTTGAGAATATATTATCTATTATTCTTGGAGAAGATATCTCCATCAAAGGCCGTCCACAATCTGAACACGAAAGTCGGACTTCGCCTCTAAAACGACAGGTGCGACTTGACGTATGGGCAGAGGATGAAACCGATGCTGTTTATAATGTAGAAGCTCAAAAAGAAAATACAAAAAATCTTCCTCATAGAAGTCGTTTTTATCAGGCTCTGATTGACTCCAAATTATTAGATCCTGGAGAAGTAGATTTTTCGAATATGAAAGACTGTTATTCTATTATCATTGCACCTTTCGATCTGTTTGGAAGAGGATTATATCAATATACTTTTCAAATGACTTGTGCTGAAACTGGTCAGCCATTAGAAGATGGTGCTACGCGAATTTTTCTAAATACGCATGGTAAAAATTCAGAAGATATTAGTCCTGAATTAAAGGAGCTTCTTTACTATATGGAACATACTACTGAAGAAATATCTTGCTCTACTTCACGCCTTCAGCAAATTAAAAATCATGTAAATATTGTAAAATCTAGCGAAGAGATTGGAGTGAAATATATGCAGGAATGGGAAGAAAAGATTCTTGAGAAGCGAAAAGCACGTGCTGAAGGATTGGCTGAGGGACGAGCTGAGGGACGTACTGAGGGACAAACTATAACATTAATTCAACAGATGAAAAAGAAAATTCAAAAATCAAAAACCTTAATTCAAATTGCTGATGAGTTAGAAGAAGAACCTGATACTATTCAATCACTTTATGAATGTGTTTCACAAAATATCAATCTAGCAACTGAAGAAATCTACAAAATCTACATCTCGCCTGATAAAACTGAAGATTAATAAAGAACTCCACAGCATACGCTGTGGAGTTCTTACATTATCGACATTTACATTATCAATATTCAATTTCATCAAGAAATGATAAATCTTATTCGTCAGCTTTTCCTTCAGATCCGAATAATTTGATCTTTGTGATTACCATATCTTTGATAGCTTCAGCACCTGGTGCTAATAATTTACGAGGGTCGAAACCTTTTCCTTCAAGGTCTTTTCCTGCTTCGATATATTTACGTGTAGCGTCAGCAAATGCAAGCTGGCATTCTGTGTTAACGTTGATCTTAGCTACTCCAAGAGAGATTGCTTTTTTGATCATATCATCAGGGATTCCTGTACCACCATGTAATACTAATGGCATATCTCCTGTTAACTGCTGGATTGCATCTAATGTATCGAAGCTTAATCCTTCCCAGTTTTCTGGGTATTTTCCGTGGATGTTTCCGATTCCTGCTGCAAGCATTGTTACTCCAAGATCTGCAACTGCTTTACATTCTTCTGGATCTGCACATTCACCTCTACCGATAACTCCGTCTTCTTCTCCACCGATAGATCCAACTTCAGCTTCGATAGACATTCCTTTTCCTGTTGCAACTTTTACAAGTTCTTTTGTCTTTTCAACATTTTCTTCGATTGGATAGTGAGATCCATCAAACATGATAGAAGAGAATCCAGCTTCGATACATTTGTAGCATCCTTCGTAAGAACCATGGTCTAAGTGAAGAGCTACTGGTACAGAAATGTTTAATTCTTCTAACATTCCGTTAACCATTCCTACAACAGTTTTATATCCTGTCATATATTTTCCTGCTCCTTCAGAAACACCAAGGATCACTGGAGATCTTGTTTCTTCTGCTGCTAATAAAATGGATTTTGTCCACTCTAAGTTGTTGATGTTGAACTGTCCAACTGCGTAATGTCCGGCTTTTGCCTTGTTTAACATTTCTTTTGCTGATACTAACATAGTTTGTCCTCCATATAATTCGTTAACTTTTTCACATCTAGTTTATTATACTCTATTTATACGTGGGTTGCAAGCTTTCACTTGTTACTAATATCTTCTGTTTTCCTGCAAAAATTTGGTCATTATTTTACTTGCAGATAATCGTTATCCTGTTCCACTTGTAACAGCAGATTCAAATGTTTCCGGCAGGAATTTTTTAAAACTCTTTTTACATTTTTACTGTCACTGTTTTGATACCATGCCACAGCTTCTTCTCTTGTGAGACCTCCTTTTTCCTTTCTTGAGATCAGACGTTCTTTCAACATCTCTTCCTCGGCCAGGATCAAGATTTTATAGTCTGCGTATTGCTGCATAGATTTCCATGGTTCTTGTTTTAATAGTAACCAGTTCCCTTCGATCAAAATGATATCTTTGGTAACTTTAATCTGATCTTCCACAACGTCGTGAAGATTTCTATCATAAATCGGCCATAAAATATCTTCTATTTTTATCTTCTCAAGTTTCTGTCTTAATTTTTCTGTGTCATATGTTTCCGGACATCCTTTTACCTGCTTCATTGGAACTTTTTCTCCAAGCACGATCGCATCATGAGAATTAATGTAATCAGAGTGATAATGAAATCCATCTAATCCTAATGCTTGAATGTCTGTAAACTCTTGATCTTGTTTTGATAAATATTCCAAAAACTCACATAATGTTGTCTTTCCAACAGCCGGCGGTGCTGCCATAAATACAATGATCCGTTCCTTTTTTTCTTTTTGTAACTGCTGTAATTGTTTTAATAAAGGAAGAAAAACTTTCTGGATCGTGTCTTCGTTATAGACCGCTGTCATTTCAAATCCATTGACTTTAAATAAATATTCTTTCCATTCTTTCATATGCCACCTCTTTCTTTATGTTTATTATACGATGTGTTCTTATACAAGTACAAGCAATAGACCTTTTACTTTGGCAGCATTAAAAAGTGCCATCTTTTTCTATTACAAAAAAGATGGCACTTTTAATCTGTGACAAATATTTAATTAAATTTTGTGTAATGAATGAGATCTCCCAAATAATCATATCCAAATTGGTACACCAGTATATTTCTGATCACCGCATATCCAAAGAAAATACATGCTCCAAAAATCAGCATCCACAATCTCGGCTTCATGCTCTTCATCTCTCTGGATGTCAGTTTCTTTACCATCCATCCTGCAATACACCATAGAAACATAACCCCGGTATATACAACGGTTGGATTACATAAAAATGCTCTCTCAATATCCAAATGCAGCAGTGCGATCACACTTCTTGTCCCGCCGCATGCCGGACAATAGAAATGCGTTACTTCCTTAAAGAAGCATGGCATACTTCTTATGATCTTATATAGAGTCATCATTTTCATCGATATATGTATCATAATGTGTATTAAACTCTTTCATTTCATTCTGAAAATCCGAACTAAGCAAAATATTCACAACAAAAACTGTGATCAAGATCACAGAACCAATGATGCCTATAATCCCACAAATCAATCCTGCTTTCGCCTTATTTCCTCTTGTTCCTCCGACTTTTGGTGTCACCGCAAAACAAATGACCGCTGCAATCCCAGTAATAATTGCGATTGGCGTGCAGCAACAACTGACCATGCATACAACTGCTATGATTCCAAGGATCATTGTTGCGATCGCAATTCCACTTGTCTGCTCCTGCTGTGGTTGTTCTATGTGATCATCTTCGTAACGATATCGTCTATATGGATCATCATCTTGTGTATGATATTCTTGTGTTGGATCTTCATCTTTAATCTCGTATCCAGTATACGGATCGTATCTCTTATCTTCCATATTTTTTCCTCTACTTTCTAATATAGCGAATCATTCCAGGTCCTAATTTGTCCGTTGGACGAGAAATAAATTCATGTTTGTGATAAAATGGTTCTCTTCCGATCGCACACATCAGATCCAACATGATCTCGGTTCCTTCTTCACAAAGATTCTCTACATACTCGATCAGATCTTCTATGATTGCACTTCCGATTCCATAATGCTGATAATCTGGATGAATCATTAAATCCTGAATGTAACAAATGACCGCCCCGTCACCTACAAGTCGTCCCATTCCAACGATCTTGGCATCAATGTATGCGCAGACGATATACAAACTGTTGTCTAAGGCTTTCCTCGCCTGTGTTCTTGATAATGGTTTAAAGTTGACCGCTTTTCTTAATTCCAGATACGTATCAACTCCTACATTATTTGATACTAGTGTTACTAATTTCATTCTTTCCTTGTCTTCTTTCTTCTATATAATATGTTTCTCTTCCTAATGTCAAAATTATTTCTCTGATTGGCTATCATCTTATCACGAATTTTATCACATTACAAGAAATGAATCTTTCTTATTATATTTTATAATTTTATACACAATAAAACAGGTGATTTTTATTTTTTTCCACAAAAATCACCTGTTTCTTCTATATAATAGTAGATATTTTAAGAACTAATCCTGTAATGCATCTACATCACGTTCTCCGGTACGGATCTTAACTACATTCCTTACTTCGTAACTGAATATCTTCCCGTCACCAACTTCTCCTGTAAATGCAGATTTCTGAATAGCTTCGATCGTTTTTCTTTCCCATTCTTCAGAAGATACGACGATCTCAAATTTAATCTTTGGACGCATCATCATATCAACTTTTGTTCCACGGATAACTTCTGTAAAACCTTTCTGTGCTCCGCATCCCATAACCTGTGATACTGTGATTCCATTAACTCCGATTTTGTTTAAAGCTTCTTTGACATCTTCGAATTTCTCTTCTCGAACGATTGCATTAATTTTGATCAACATATATTTTCACCTCTTTTAATCTAAACCATTAAAACTTGGGTAAGCATTCTCTCCGTGTTCTGATACATCCAATCCGACTTTCTCGGCTCTTTCTTCAACTCTTAATGGAGTAAAGATACGGACAATCGCGATACAGATCAGGCTTCCGACTACTGCAACTGCGATAGATACAAGAATCCCTATGATCTGTGCTACAAACAATCTTGTTTCTCCAAACACTAATCCATTCCATTTTGCGACTCCATTGATGGATGTCATTCCAAATAATCCTGTTGCGATACCACCCCAGATACCACCGATTCCGTGACATCCAAATGCATCCAATGCATCATCAATCTTTAATTTTCCTTTGATCAGTTTTACACCGAAGTAGCAGATTGGGCTTACTAATAATCCACAGATCACTGCTGCCCACATTGGAACAAATCCGGCTCCCGGTGTGATTGCTACCAGTCCGATAACTAATCCTGTGGAAGCTCCGACTAAAGTTGTTTTTCCTTCTGAAAATACTTCGATCAACATCCATGAAACAAGAGCTGCGGCTGCTGAAACACATGTTGTCATAAATGCATGTGCTGCAAGTCCATTTGCTGCAAGAGCACTTCCTGCATTGAATCCGTACCATCCAAACCATAACAGTGCAGCTCCTAAAAATACAAATGGTGTATTATGTACGTGGTAGACTCCCTGGTCATATCCACGACGTTTTCCAAGTGTTAAAGCTAATACCAGACCGCTGACCCCTGATGTGATATGAACGACATTTCCTCCTGCGAAATCGACAGACCCGATCTCTGCTAAGAATCCTCCTTCTCCCCATACCATATGTGCCATTGGGTAGTACACGATCAATGACCATAAGATAATAAAAAGAACTAATGCTTTAAATTTCATTCTTCCTGCAACAGATCCTGTGATCAGTGCTGGTGTGATCATTGCAAACATCATCTGAAATGCTGCAAATGCAAGGTTTGGAATCGTATCTGCGTATGGTCCTGGTTTCATTCCAACTCCGTTAAAGCCAAACCATTTTGCTCCTCCAATGATCCCTGCATGGTTTCCACCGAAAGATAGTGCATATCCAACAAGTACCCACATGATCACGGAAACTCCCATGATAAATACACACTGCATCATCGTGTTCCCAACGTTTTTCCTTCGTACCATTCCTCCATAGAAAAATGCAAGGCCTGGTGTCATAATAAATACAAATGCTGCACATAGCAGAATAAATGCTGTATCTCCTGTGTTCATAGTATATTCCTCCATTCTCATTTTCAACTATGCTTCTATGCTCGTCAGAGTAGCTGGTTCTGACATTATTGAAAATCTCTCGAGAGAATGTTTTTATTAACTAATTCTAGCTAATAAAAAAGGAGCCAAAGCACACTTTTCTTTATGCTTTGACTCCTTCGTCACGTTTATAGTAACAAAAGGTGTTTTAAAATGCAAGATTTATTTATGTATTTTTATCAAGACAATTGTGATTTGAATGACGGAAATTATTGGTGGAATATTATAAAAAGAGATCATGTGTCTGCAACCCACTTGCGTTCGGACTCCCACGTAGCTGTACTAAGCTCCTGAATGGTCTAACGACCATCCACTCGCTAAGTGCAGACGTGTCCGTACGGTTGCCGACACATGATCTCTTTTTATAATATTCAAATAATTTACGTGATTCAAACCACTATACAGCATACAAACACTGTGATTTATAATTGACAAGAATGGTTAGAATGGTTAGAATAAAGTTAGAAAGAACAGACAGAATAATTTCAAGGAGGGTTTTTCATGAAGTTACAAGAATCTGAGAGAACCGAATTCAAATCCATTGTAGTCACAGACATCAAGAAAGAAATCATAGCATTTGCCAATTGTGATGGAGGAAAAATCTATATTGGAATTGAAGATGATGGGACAGTTATCGGGGTAGAAGATTCAGACAGTGTAGCATTGCAAGTAAGCAATATGGTTAGAGATGCGATTAAACCAGATTTAACCATGTTCTTGCATTATGAGACAAAAGAGATAGAACAAAAACAAGTTGTGATCATAGATATTCAAAGAGGAACAGAACGCCCATACTATATAGCGAAGAAAGGGTTAAGACCAGAAGGCGTATATGTAAGACAAGGATATTCTTCTGTCCCAGCAACGGATACAGCTATTAGAAAGATGATTAAAGAAACAGATGGTGATCATTTTGAAGATATGAGATCATTAGATCAAGAATTGACTTTTTGCGAAACAAAAAAAGAATTCCAAAAGAGAAACATCACATTAGAACAGCCACAGATGAAAACTTTAGGAATTATAAACCAAGATGGAATTTATACGAATCTTGCTTTATTACTTTCAGACCAATGCGTGCATACGATTAAAACAGCAGTTTTTGAAGGAAAGAATCAAAATATATTTAAAGATAGAAAAGAATTTACAGGATCACTATTTGCACAAATGGAAGCAGTATATGATTACATTGACTTCAGAAATCAAACACATTCAACTTTTGAAAAACTTTATCGAATTGATAATAGAGATTATCCAGAAGTAGCAGTAAGAGAAGCATTGCTAAACTGTCTTGTACACAGAGATTACGGATATAGTTCTAGTATTCTGATCAGTATGTACGAAGATCGGTTAGAATTCACATCCATTGGGGGATTGGTAACAGGAGTTACATTAGAAGATGTGATGATGGGGATTTCTGTATGCAGGAATAAAAGATTAGCGAATGTTTTTTACCGTTTAGAATTGATCGAAGCTTATGGAACAGGAATACAAAAGATCATGAATGCTTATCAAGATCAGTTTATAAAACCAGAGATCAAAGTCAGTAATAATGTATTTAAGATCATATTACCAAACACAAATGCACAGGCAGAATTAAGAGAAGAACTGCAATACCATACACATATACAACCAGAAGACGAAGAAACACAGATCATGCAAATGATCGATCAAGAAAAAAGAATTCAAAGAAAACAAGTTCAGGAAAGATTAGGAATCAGTCAGACAACGAGTGGAAGGATTTTGAAGCAGATGGTTAAAAAAGGATTGATCATGCAGAGAGGCAGAGGAAAGAACACATGTTATGTGAAAAAATAATTACGAGACAATGTACAAGATATGATCGGACGAAAACAGCAAATGCATATGAAAATATATAGTGATCATATAAAATAAATAGAATTTATAATAATACCAGTGATTGAAGCATCTGAAAAAGAGGTAAAATCACTGGTATTTATCATATAAAAACATCACAAATACTTGAACAGAAGGGGTGGTCGTGGTATATTAAAATTTAATAACAAGGAGAGAAAGATGGAAAATTTAAAAAAAGAGATCGAACAATTAAAACAAGAAAAAAATGCTGTTTTACTAGCACATTATTATGTAGACGATGCCGTTCAGGAAATTGCTGATTATGTTGGAGATTCTTATTATCTTGCCAAAGTTGCATTAAAAGAATCCAAAGATGTGATCTGTTTTGCAGGCGTAAACTTTATGGGTGAGAGTGCCAAGATCTTAAACCCAGACCGTACAGTGATCATGCCAGATCAGAAGGCAGACTGCCCAATGGCTCATATGGTCGATGTGGAGAAGATTGAAGAGATGCGTAAGAAATATGATGATCTTGCGGTTGTCTGTTACATTAATTCTACAGCAGAGATCAAAGCACATTCTGATGTCTGTGTAACTTCATCCAATGCTCTGAAAGTTGTAACAGCACTTCCACAGAAGAATATTTTCTTCGTACCAGATGAGAACCTCGGACGTTATATCGGAAGCAAACTTCCAGAGAAGAACTTTATTTACAATGACGGATTCTGTCATGTACATAGAAGTATCACAGCCGAGAACGTAAAGAAAGCCAAAGAAGTACATCCAGAAGCAGAAGTTTTAGTACATCCAGAATGTACACCAGATGTTGTAGCTTTAGGTGATTATGTAGGAAGTACATCAGGAATCATTGACTATGCGACAGCATCTGACAAGGACGTATTTATCATTTGTACAGAGATGGGTGTTTTATATGAATTAAAACAGAAGAACCCAGGAAAGACATTCTACTCTGTAGGACATCGTCAGTTCTGTCCAAATATGAAGCGTATCAGTTTAGAGAATGTAAGAGACACATTAAGAGACATGAAGAATCAGGTAGAATTACCAGAAGAACTGCGATTAAATGCTAAGAAAGCATTAGATGAGATGTTAAGAATCGCGCAGTAAGACAGGAAAGTTCCAAGGAAGGGCAAAGAGAATTATGAAAACATCAGACGTGATCATTGTAGGAAGTGGTGCTTCAGGGCTATTTAATGCATTATTTCTTCCGCAGGATTACAAAGTAATCGTTATTACAAAGAAGGAAGTTGAAGAAAGTGATTCATTTTTGGCGCAGGGAGGAATCTCAGCGCTGAAGAATCCGGAAGATTATGATTCATATTTCGAGGACACTATGAAGGCCGGACATTACGAGAATGATAAAGGTGCCGTCGAGAAGATGATCAAAGAATCACCACAGATTATTCAGGATCTGAAAGATTTTGGTGTAAGATTTGACTTGAAGGATGGAGAGATTGAGTTTACAAGAGAAGGTGGACATTCCACATTCCGTATTCTTCATCATGAAGATCTGACAGGAAAAGAGATCACAAGCCATTTATACGAAGAGGCGAAGAAACGTGATAATATTACGATCATGGAAAATTGTACGATGATCGATATCATTGAGAAAGACGGAGAATGTAAAGGAATTGTATATAAAGATGCAGATGGTAATTTAGATACGATCGAAGCTCCGGATACTGTTCTTGCAACAGGAGGACTTGGAGGGTTATTTAAACATTCTACAAACTTCAGACATCTGACAGCAGACAGTCTGGCTATCTGCCTGCGCCATAATGTTGAATTAGAGAATATTAACTATATCCAGATCCATCCAACAACATTTTATTCAAAGAAACCAGGAAGAAGATTCTTAATCTCTGAATCAGTCAGAGGAGAGGGAGCTTACCTGCTGAATAAAGATGGAGAACGTTTTACAGATGAGTTAAAACCAAGAGACGTTGTAACTGGAGAAATCTGCAAACAGATGAAGAAAGACGGAAGTGATCATGTTTATTTATCTGTTACACATTTAGATGGAGAAAGAATCAAACATAGATTCCCAAACATCTACAAACAGTGCTTGGATGAAGGATATGACATGACAAAAGAACCGATTCCAGTAACACCAGCACAGCACTATTTCATGGGTGGAATTAAAGTAAACTTAGACAGCAAGACATCTATGGAACATTTATATGCAGTCGGTGAGACAAGCTGTAATGGGGTTCATGGAAAGAATCGTCTGGCAAGTAATTCATTATTGGAAGCACTTGTATTTGCCAAGGCAGCAGCGAAAGACATCACAGAACATCCATCAAAAGCCGAGACAGTCGAAGTAGATTTAAGTAAGTATCAGAACGAAGAACAGCGTGAGAAAGAGAATGAACAGCTTGTTCTTGACGAAATTAAACGAAAGGACAGAAGTTTTTATGATCAGTGGTGTAACGATGAGAATTAACATCGATGAATATTTGATGAATGCATTAAAAGAAGATATCACTCAGGAAGATGTCAGTACAAACGCAGTGATGCCAGAACCAAAACAGGGAGAAGTAAATTTAATCTGTAAACAGGATGGGGTCATCTGTGGATTAGAAGTATTTGAAAGAGTCTTCAAACTTTTAGATGAAACTGTTGTTTTTGAGACAGAATTAAAAGACGGAGATAAAGTGACCAAAGGACAGCTAATGGGAGTTGTCAAAGGAGATATCCGTGCCCTTTTATCTGGAGAGAGAGTTGCATTAAACTACTTGCAGAGAATGAGTGGAATCGCAACAATGACAAGCGAGTTATCCAAAGAGCTTGAAGGATATAAAACAAAGTTATTAGATACAAGAAAAACAACACCAAATATGCGCCCATTTGAAAAATACGCAGTGACGGTTGGTGGTGGACATAATCACCGCTACAACTTATCCGATGGAGTCATGTTAAAAGATAACCATATCGGTGCTGCAGGTGGAATCAAAGAAGCGGTAGCTATGGCAAAAGACTATGCACCATTTGTCAGAAAGATTGAAGTAGAGACAGAGAATCTTGACATGGTAAAAGAAGCCGTAGAAGCAGGCGCAGACATCATCATGTTAGATAACATGGATGATGAGACAATGAAAGAAGCTGTCAAACTGATCGACGGAAGAGCTGAAACAGAGTGTTCAGGAAATGTTACAAAAGAACGCCTAAAGACGATCCGTGAGATCGGAGTGGATTATGTATCCTGTGGAGCTTTAACACATTCAGCTCCTATTATGGACATTTCTTTGAAGAATTTACATCCGGTAGAGTAAAGAATAAAGATATAAAATCCGATGTTTTTATAAGAATAGTCATAGGATTGTTCTTATAAAAACATCGGATTTTTTCGATTTATATAAGAAAGAATCCGTGGTATACTTATTCTAAATGAAGTGTAAAAAGAAAGGGGTAATACAATGAAGAATATCAATGTTCCAGTTGGAATCTCAAATTTTGAGAAAATTCGGCAGGATGGATACTATTATGTTGATAAGACAGGTCTGATCAAAGATATGTTAAAAAACAAAATACCAGAAGTAACATTAATTACCCGACCACGAAGATTTGGAAAAACTCTGGCAATGAGTATGTTGGCAAGCTTTTTTGATATACGAAGAGATAGTAAAAAATTATTTCAAGGATTGAATATTTCTAAGGAACAACAACTTTGTAACGATTGGATGAATCAATATCCAACATTATTTTTATCCTTTAAGGATGTGGATGGAACGATATTTGAGAATGCACTTGGGCTTCTTCAGTTTACGATTGCAGAACTGTGCAAAAAGCATACATATCTGATAGAAAGTGATGTTGTAGATCAAGATGACAAAGAAACATTCCGAAAATTGAAAAGTATGGGATCAAATTTACCAGAACTTCAAGGATCTATCATAATGCTCATGAATATGATGAAGGCATATTATAATAAACCGGTTATTCTTTTGATTGATGAATATGATGTACCGATTGCAAAAGCAAGCAGCAATGGATATTATAAGGAAATGCTGGAAGTTATGAAAGCTATGCTCAGTACAGCACTGAAAGATAATGAAGCATTGAAATTTGCAGTAGTGACAGGTTGCTTAAAGATTGCGAAAGAGAGTGTATTTACAGGAACAAATAACTTTGTTTCGGATACGATATCTTCCGAGCGATATAATGAATATTATGGATTCACACAGAAAGATGTAGATCAGATTTTACAAGATGCACAGATAGAAGAGAAGGCTTCAGATATCAAAGAATGGTATGATGGATATAGGTTTGGAGAATTTGATGTTTACTGTCCATGGGATGTTATGAATTATTTGTGGGATCTTACGAATAACCAAAATGCAAAACCAGTCAGTTACTGGAAGAATACAAGTGATAATGCGATCATTCGATCATTTATTGACTATTCAGGTGCGGCGATCAAGAAAAAACTTGAGATATTGATCTCAGGTGGAAGCATCAGGCAGCAGATAGAAGAAAATCTTACTTATGATTATCTACATTCATCAGAGGAAAATCTTTGGAGCATTCTTTATTTGACAGGATATTTGACCAATGCCAGTGAACAGGATACAGATGGAACGATAGAATTAAAGATTCCGAATAAAGAGATTAAAGAGATTTTTGAAACAACAGTGAAGAAATGGTTTGAAGATAACGCAAAAACCATAGATCGCAAAGAATTATTTGATGCAGTATGGACTGGAAATGCAGATATCTTGACAAAAGAGATAGGTACATTATTGCGTATGACGATCAGCTATCATGATTACAAAGAAGATTTCTATCATGCATTCCTTGCAGGAATTTTTGCAGGAGCAGGTTATGTTGTGGAGTCGAATAAAGAACATGGTGAAGGACGCAGTGATATTGTGATCTACGATGATTATGAAGGAAAGGTTGCAATATTTGAAGCAAAAAAATCTCAAAATCCAGAAGATATGATATTAGATTGCGAGAAAGCGATCAAACAGATTAATGAGAAAATGTATGCAAATGAATTTGAAGACGCATATGATGAAATTTTATGTTATGGTATTTCTTTTTTTAAGAAAAGATGTCTGGTAAAGAAAAATAGAAAATAAATAAAACGTATCATAGAGTAAGATGAAATCACTGCTATGGTACGTTTTATTTTTTGCATTAGATTAAATGGTTTCTGGCTGTAGTAGTTTTCCTATTTCTTTTCCTCTCTCTTCTCCTAATTCCTGATTATACTCCGCCTCTCTCATCTTATAAATTTCTTCGTCATAACATACAGTAATCATATCCTCAATCACTCCTTTCTCTTTTAGAAGAATATCTTTCAAGATTCCATGTTCAATACATTCTTCCACAGCTCTTTTTGCTGCGACAGCAGATTCATCTGTATAATCAGTTTGTGCGATTGCATTATATAATTCAAGAATGACTTTCTTATCTGAAAAAATCTTATCAAACAATACATCTTTATAGGTATTGTTACAACAAAAATGGGATTAATTTACAATAATAATTTCCATAAAATAACATTTTTTATTTCGACAGAAATTGCATACAAAATCCTCTATAATAATCTTGCAGGAGGGAAAACTATGGAAATCTTAAGAAAAAAAGAATTCGAAGAAGACCGGTTATTTCAAAATTTTCATGAAATGATCCTTTATCATATGCGCCAGATGCAGCAATGTCTCACGACAGCGGGAAAGATGTTCTGTGATCATAACGATGAGGAAGAAACGTGTGAAAAACGGGGAAGAGATGTAGTTGAAAGTGTGATCTTAAAAGAATGCGTCGGATGCCGTGAGAATCAAAAATGTCAGTTTACATTAGCAGATAAGGACAGGCTTGGGCAGATTATCGAAAAGCAAGGTGGATTAAGCTATGCAGATTTAAAAAGATGTCATCCATGCAAGAATGGACAGGATTTTATCGAGGAAGCAAATAAGATTTATGAACGGGAATTATTTCTGCGTGCAATGAGAAATCAGATGAAACAACTGAGAAAAATTGTCGGGGAGCAGTATATCAGAGCCGGAAATACACTGGGTGATTTCTTTCAGGGAAAAGTATCATTAACGGCAGATAATAAGAAATTATATGAGAAGATCACAAAAGGTTTTGCAAAAAGCCAACTGAGACTAAAAGAAATTTATTTCTACGATAATCCAGAGAAAGGAAAACAGATCTATCTATATCTGAAAAAGAAAAAAGGCAGGGAAATCAGCACAAGACAAGCAGCAGTGTTGTTAAGTTCCATGACAATGGAGAAAATGAAGCCATTGCCAGATCAAAAAAAGATGATCGGAAATTATTATGAGATTTATGGATTTACACCAGAAGAAAAATTCCATGTAATCGCAGGAATCCACACTTCGCCAATGATCGCAGGGGATGAGAATGGAGACAGTTTTTCCATGGGAAAAGTAAGGGAAGGAAGTTTTGTGTCTATGATCTCGGATGGAATGGGAACAGGACAGGAAGCGAAAAAAGAAAGTAGGAAAATAATTGAAGTGATGGAAGAACTTCTAGGAGCAGGAATTAACGAAAGTCAAAGTATTCAGCTTTTAAGGTCCATGATGATCTTACAACCAGAAAAAGAAAAATATGCGACATTAGATTTTTTTCAGTTAGATTTATTTGCAGGAATCGGAACATTCTTTAAAATTGGAGCCTGCCCATGTCTTTTAAAGAGAAAAAACGACGTGGAGATCATTCAAGTAGATACGATACCAGTGAACCTCTTATTACATACCGAGAAAATTCCAATTTACCGCAAAAAGATGGAAAGTGAAGATATTTTAGTCATGTTAAGCGATGGAGCTTTCGACGGATTTTCGCAAAATGGTTTGGAGATGGCAGCACGATATTTGAAAGAAATGGATGTGGTACGTCCACAGGCGATCGCAGATGGATTATATGAGCAAATTACAACAAACAAAGAATTTGAAAAAAGAGATGATATGACGATCATGGTATTGGGAATCTGGGACAGGTATTGAAGGAATCTGCAAAGAATGATAAAGTAAATTACATGAATAAAGTAAAAGAATTTATCAAAGAAAAAAAATTAATACAAAATGGAGATCATATCATTATCGGTGTTTCTGGCGGTGCAGATTCTGTATATCTGTTACTTATTTTAAATGAATTAAGAGAATCAATGAATCTCACGATCACAGCAGTCCACATCAATCACATGATTCGAAGAGAAGCTGTGGATGATCAGAAGTTTGTGCAGGATCTTTGTGGACAACTTTTGATTCCGTGTAAAATATTTGAAATAGATGTAAAACAGATCGCCAAGCGTGAAAAGATGTCATTAGAAGAAGCAGGAAGAAAAGCGAGATATGATGCATTTGCTAAAACAATGAAAAAATATAATGCTGATAAGATTGCGATCGCACATCATCAAAACGATCAGGCAGAAACATTTTTATATCGAGTGGTGAGAGGAACTGGAATTTATGGGGCGGGTGCCATGAGAGAAAAAGATGGAAATCTGATCCGTCCGCTTTTATGTGTAAAAAAAGAAGAAATCGTAAAATATTTAAAAGAGGCTGGGCAGGCCTGGGTAGAAGATGCAAGCAATCAGGACGATGCATTTGCAAGAAATCAGATCCGAAATCAGGTAATTCCAAGACTTGAGATGATCAATGAGCAGGCGGTGGAGCATATAGGATGGCTGTGCGAAGATATCAAAGAAGTGACGACGTATCTGACAGATCAGATAGAAGAGTCATTTTTAAGATGTACAAAGCCTATTGGACAAGGATTTGAGATCAATTGTGATCAATTGTTATTGGAAAACCATTGGATCCAGAAACAGGTTCTAAAAAAAGTTTTGGAAGAAACAGCTGGTAAGAAGAAAGATTTAGAAAGAAGACATATTGAAGATCTGTTAACTTTGGTAGAAAATGGAACAGGGAAACGAATTTCTCTTCCGTATAATATAGTTGCCGAGAAAAATTATCAGTATATTAAGGTACAAAAAGGAAATATATCAGATAAACAAGAAATGACAGGAAAAATTTTGTGCGAAGAGGTTACAGATTTGACAAATATCGTGGAAAATGATTGTATCAAAATCATTGATTATGATAGAATAGAAACAGGTGTACAATTACGATGCCGGAAGCCAGGAGATTTTTTTACATTTGGCAAAGATCAGAAGAGAAAATCATTAAGCAGGTATTTTATTGATGAGAAGATTCCAAGACAATTGCGGGAAGAGATACCATTGGTGGCAGATGGCAGTCATATTGTATGGATCGTTGGCAGAAGAATCAGCGAATATTATAAGATCAAAGAATCAACCAAGCGTTATTTAAAGCTTGAGTTCAAAAGAGAAGGAGATGATTCCAATGGAGAATATCAGAGTAATGATTTCAGAGGAAGATGTAAACAAACGAATCGCGGAGATGGGAGCGCAGATCAGTGAAGATTATGCAGGAAAAGAGATCCATCTGATCGCCATCTTAAAAGGAAGTGTTTTTTTTGCGTGTGAACTTGCAAAGAGAATCACGATTCCAGTAACAATTGATTTTATGTCAGTGTCTAGTTATGGAAATTCCAGAGAATCCTCAGGAATCGTTAAGATCGCAAAAGACTTAGATGAGCCAATCTTAGATAAAGAAGTATTAGTTGTAGAAGATATCATTGACTCAGGAAAGACTTTAAATCATTTAAAACCAATGCTTGAGAGCAGAAATCCTGCGTCACTTCATCTGTGTACATTGTTAAGCAAACCAGATCGTCGTGAAGTTAAAGTACCAGTCAGATATATTGGTTTTGAAGTACCAGATGAATTTGTTGTTGGATATGGACTAGATTATGCACAGAAATATCGTAACCTTCCTTACATTGGAGTAGCAGAGGAAGAGTAGAGAGGAGACTAAACGTTGAACCCGAAGAAAAGTAACAGTGGATTTTTAGTAGTCCTGCTGATCTTGGTGATCGGAGCATATTATTTTATCAGCGTGTTCCAGCCAGGTTCAGGTGATTACACCTATCAGCAGTTTATGAAGGATGTAAAGTCTGACAAAGTAACTGCGGTAACTATTAAACAGAATAAAGAAGTACCAACTGGGACGATCACAGCAGAGTTTGGAAAAGATGATTATAAGAGCTGTGAAGTTACAGATGTCAATCAGGCGATCAATGATATTAAGAAAGCTGACAGCTCTCTTGCCAATAAGATCAGTATTAAGGGAATCGATCACAGTGGGGATATGATCTCTAATCTGATCGGGCTAGTACTACCGATCGGAGTTGTCATATTTTTCATGGTTATGATGATGCGCCAGAATGGTGGCGGTGGCGGCAAGATGATGGATTTTGGAAAAAGCCGTGCTAAACTTGCCAATCCAAATGGTAAGAAAGTAACATTTAACGATGTTGCAGGACTGACAGAAGAGAAAGAAGAATTAGAAGAAGTCGTGGAATTCTTAAAGAATCCAGGACGATTTATAAAGATCGGAGCCAGAATTCCAAAGGGCGTCCTTCTTGTAGGACCTCCAGGAACAGGTAAGACATTACTTGCAAAGGCAGTTGCAGGAGAAGCGAATGTACCATTTTTCAGCATTTCAGGATCTGATTTCGTGGAAATGTTCGTCGGTGTTGGTGCAGCTCGTGTACGTGACTTATTTGCAGAAGCTAAGAAACATTCTCCTTGTATCGTATTTATCGATGAGATCGATGCAGTTGCAAGACGAAGAGGCTCTGGACTTGGTGGTGGACATGATGAACGTGAACAGACATTAAACCAGATGTTAGTTGAGATGGACGGTTTTGGAGTGAATGAAGGAATCATCATGATCGCAGCTACAAACCGTGTGGATATCTTAGATCCAGCAATCTTACGACCAGGACGATTTGACCGCAAGGTTGGCGTTGGAAGACCAGATGTCAAAGGGCGAGAAGATATCTTAAAGATTCACTGTCGTCAGAAACCATTAGGAGATGATGTTGATCTTCATGAGATCGCAAGAACAACAGCAGGTTTTGTGGGAGCAGACCTTGAGAATCTGATGAATGAGGCAGCCATTCAGGCAGCAAGAGACGACAGAGCTTATATCATGAAAGAAGATATTGATAAATCATTTATCAAAGTAGGAATCGGAACAGAGAAGAAGAGTCGTGTGGTACCAGAAAGTGAAAGAAGGATTACTGCATATCATGAATCTGGACATGCAATCTTATTCCATCTGTTACCAGATGTAGGTCCGGTTTACACTGTATCTATTATTCCAACAGGAACAGGAGCAGCTGGATATACGATGCCGCTTCCTGAGAACGATAATGTCTTTATGACACGCGGAAAGATGATTCAGGATATCATGGTAAGTCTCGGAGGACGAATTGCCGAAGAATTGATCTTAGATGATATCACAACCGGTGCATCACAGGATATCAAACAGGTAACCCAGTATGCAAGAGCTATGGTAACGAAGTTTGGTATGTCAGATGAACTCGGACTGATCAATTATGACAGTGGTGAAGGAGACGAAGTCTTCTTAGGAAAAGAAATTGGACAGCAGCGTCCATACGGAGAAAACACACAGACTGTGATCGATCAGGAAGTGAAGAAGATTGTAAATAAATGCTACAAAGATGCGAAAGCAATGATTGAAGAACATATAGATGTCCTTCACAAATGTGCCGCATTATTATTAGAGAAAGAACGCATTAACCGCGCAGAATTCGAAGCATTATTTGAGCCTGAAACAGAAGTTGAAACACAGGTATAAAAAAATATAAAAAAAGTTAAAAAAACACTTGCAATTTACCTGACAATGCCGTATAATCTTTAATTGTCAGGTAAACACTTGGTGGGATTCCCGAGTGGCCAAAGGGGGCAGACTGTAAATCTGTTGGCACCGCCTTCGA
>OJMP01001088.1_pt1 | contig 20519 bp, 18 predicted proteins | sample 1597311 | NCBI WGS metagenome assembly OJMP01 (sample SAMEA2452134, study PRJEB22498) | human gut metagenome | biome: human feces; feature: human gut; material: feces | place: Australia | collected 2012 | reverse complement strand
CAGACCTTGGCTTCAATCTGCTTTACCAGCCCTTCGGTGGTGTCCTGTGCAATGATTTTGCCAGCTTTCATCACGGCATTTTCAGCTGCAATGTATTCCACATCCGAAACGATATGCGTTGAAATGAGAACGATCCGTTCCTGCGCAAACTCCGACAGCAGATTGCGGAAGCGCACCCGTTCTCCGGGGTCCAGCCCTGCCGTGGGCTCATCTAGAATTAAAATTTCCGGGTCGTTGAGCAGTGCCTGTGCGATACCAACTCGGCGCTTCATACCGCCGGAAAGCTTTATGATCTTTTTGCGGCGCACCTCAGTGAGGCTTACCCGCTCCAGCAGTGCGTCGATCTGCCGGGCAGCCTCTGTGCGCGGCAGACCCTTGAGCGCCGCCATATATTCCAGATAGTCCTGCACCGTGAATTCCGGGTAAAACCCGAATTCCTGCGGCAGATACCCCAGCTTTTCCCGGTAGGCCGCACCAAGCGTTCCAACCTCCACCCCATCGCACAAAATCCGGCCACTGCTGGGCCGCAGAATGCCCGCCAGCATCCGCATTAAGGTTGTTTTGCCTGCACCATTCGCCCCCAGCAGTCCCCACACACCCGGCGTGAGAGTGATGGACACATCATCCACCGCCGTTTTATCCCGGTATCGCTTTGTAATATTCTGAATTTTCAGTTCCATGACTTATTCCTTTCAAGCTTCTGCAATATATTCTGACCGGGCGGCAAGCTGGATGCACTGCAACACCATGCAGAGCACCAGCACACCCGCCGCCAGCGGCAGACCTTTCGGCAGTTCCGATAATTGCACGAACCGCAGCAAACACAGCTGCCCTGCAAACAGTGGTACAGCCCCGGTCATCATCCATTCCGGGTGCACCCAGCGCAGCAGCAGAAGCAGCTCATTGTTTGCGGTCAGAAATGGCACGGTCAGCACCGCCAGCAGTTGCCCGATGCTCCATGGCGCGGCTGCCCGCACATTGAGTACCAGCACTCCCAGCAGGATTGTTTCCCCCGCCAGCAGCAGCAAAAACCGCATCACCAGCGGACGACCGACTCCTGCATATGTGGCATGTTCCAGTTCAAGCATCTTATATTGACTTGCCCGGTATAAAAACGGCAGACCGAGCAGGGCTGTCAGCATGGCAAGTGTGCTCAGACCAAACAGTGCATTGCGTAATGTCCATGCCTTCTCCCACAGGGCAAGTTCCCGACCCACACTGTACAACGCCAGTGCCGCCATTGCTTCCAGCGCCCAGACCTTCCAGCCCAGCAATTTGAACTGGCAGTGCAGCAAATCACACCAATCACTCCGTTGTTTTACGACATGTTCCGCCCGGCAGCGGCGCAGCAGCGTTTCCGGGACAGCTGTGTCCGGCTCTGCCGCAAGTGCTCTGGACAGTTCTTTTTCAAAGGCTCGGTTCATCTCCAGTCCTCCTTTTCCAATTGCATTTTCAAGGTTTTCAATGCGGCACGCAGGCGGGACTGTACCGTGCGCAGGGGCAGACCTGTGATCTCCGCGATCTCCCGCAATTTAAGCTGTTGTGCGAACCGCAGCAATACCAGTTCCCGCTGTTCCGGCTCCAGCTGGGCCGTCAGCGCTCGCAGGTTTGCTTTCTCCTCTGCCGCAGCAAAGCCGCTTTCCTGATAGGCGGGTTCGCCCGGCAAGCTCTCCAGCGATACCTCCGTCCGCTCCATCGTACGGTTCAGATCGATGCAAATGTTTTTTGCGATTTTGTACAGAAAGGGACGGAATGCCCCCTGAAATCCACCACAGGAATCCAGCCAGCGCACCGCTTTCAAAAAGGTTTCCTGTGCTGCATCCTGCGCCTGCTGCTCGTCCGCTGTATGCCAACGGCAATAGTTCAGAATTTGTGGATAGTACGCTGTAATCAGAGTGTCCAGCGCACCCGTATCTCCGCTCTGCGCTTTCCGCAGCAATAATTCTGTCTGGATACGGTTCACCCCCCTTCCTGTCTATTAAAACGTCCCATATCATCAAAATGATTTCTGTTTTTTCAAAAATTTCAAATAATTGCCTTTATTATGTTCTTATAGCTTTATTATAATAAAGAGCCTTGTGCTTTTCCTTGTCAAGAGGGCTGGCACCGTCCAGCCCTCTCTCTCTTTTTGCCAAAGTTTTCATTGTTTTTTCTTGCACACTGCCGAAAGTGGCGTGTTCCCAAAAGTTCGCGTTTGCGCAGCGCAGCAGTGCAATTCTCAACAACTTGTTTGCGATATGCAATTCACGGTTGTTGCCAACAAATCAAATTGTGAATTGCGATGGCAGGGTGCGTCCTATTCCGGGGCGCACCCTGTTTTTGTTTTTATGGAAACTCATGCTGTTCCATATGCAACGAGCGGGTCATTTCTGCGAACGCCCAGTGCAGTGGTCTCGTACAAAACCCGCCCTGCAAATCTTGCACGGACCTCGCAGTTCTGCATCCCATCGGAGCTTTTCCACCTGCCCAGCAGTGCATCCTTTAATACTTCCTGCCCAGCACAGACTTGCGGAAACCAGTATCCATCTGCCGATGCTTCTTCGTAGACGGCTTTTGAGATTTCTGTCTGACGGATCACTTTGAAATCTTCTTTTATGATTCCAAGATGGTTCATCAGACGGAGTACATCCTCGCAATCTGCTTCCACCTCTTCGGAAGTCCAGCGGCCATTTCCGCCTCGCTCCAACAGCAAAGCAGGGATTCCTTTTTGTGCTGCCCAGCTATACAATCCATTTCGGGCTGTTGAACAGACCCGCATGGAAACAGAAAGAGCTTGTGCCGCTCTGCGGGTCTCCTGCTCCACTGTTTGCCCGGCTCCGCAGGGAAAGAATACCAACGGGGCCAGTTCTTCATTCCAGTCTCCACCATGAAGGTCCAGAAGAAGATCCGCCTCCGGGTAAAGGAGTTTTTCGATCACCCATGCCATCCGCTGTGTTTCCGTTCCGTCCTCCTCGCCGGGAAATTCCCGGTTCAGGTTCTTGCCATCTGCCGGATTCAGCTGTTTTACCCCTGCAAAAAACCCTTTGAGATTGACCAGCGGCAGCAGAACAACTTGGCCGCAGAGCGCAGCGCAGTCCAATGTTTCTATCAATTTTTTCAGCGCCAGAATTCCGACATATTCACAGCCATGCACCCCAGCTGTGACCACCAGCGTCTTTCCGGGGTGCGCCCCACACAGCAGCCACGCTTCCAGCGGTGCACCGCCGGGAACAGGCAGTTTCACCTGCCGTTTTTCACCGGGAGCGATTTCAAAGCCGCACAGCGTCATGCCGATTCCTCCGTATCAAAGACGACAATGGATTCCAGCAGTTTACGGGCATACTCGTCCTTCGTTTCACTGATGCGCTCTACCGGTAGATGCTCGGTCACCCGGCCCTGATACAAAAACAGCACATCATCGCAGAGATAAGTAATGGAGGTCAGATCATGGGTGATAAAGATGTACGTCAGACCAAGGCGGTCTTTCAGTTCTCTCAGCAAGTCCATGACCTGCACCTGCGTATGTGCATCCAGCGAGGAGATCGCTTCATCAAACAGAATGATCTCTGGCTTGCAGGCCACCGCACGGGCGATGCAGACACGCTGCAACTGTCCGCCGGAAAGCTCATGGGGAAACCGCTCTGCAAAATCAGCAGGCAGACCGACCAACTCCAGCAAACGGCTCGTTTCTGCTTTCCGATCCAGTTTTTTGCCCTCTCTGCGTTCCTGTACGGTCAGCCCTTCCCCAATAATATCCCGAATGCGGAACCTGGGATTTGCGGATGTTGTGTAATCCTGAAACACAATGCTGAGTTTATTTTGCAGATTTCGCCGTCCGGCACGGGAAGCGTAGACCGAAACGCCATCCAGAACGGCTTCGCCACTATCCGGTTTGAGCAGTCCGCAGAGCACACGGCCCATCGTAGATTTGCCGGAACCGCTTTCCCCCAGAATACCGAGACAGGTGCCCTCTTTTACGGTAAGTGACACATCAAACAACACCTGCTGCCGGGTATGGCCGAAGATCTTATCCTGCCGCTCACTGCGGAAGCTTACATTGATGTTTTTTAATTCAAGCATGGGCAGTCTCCTTTTTGCCATTCAAAACAGCGGTGTACCTGCGCATCACATCCGCACGCTTTTCCACCAACAGCTTTGTATAGGGGTCTTGTGCATGATGCAGGATATGCCGGAAATCGCCGCGGTCCACCACTGCTCCGTGATTCAGCACCACGATACGGTCTGCCACGCGAGAAATGGCGTTCAGATCATGCGAAATGAAGATCATGGCCGTGTTATGATTTTCTTTGATATGCAGAAGTTCATTGAGAATTTCATACTGGGTGATGGCATCAATGGCCGTGGTAGGTTCGTCTGCAATCAGAAGAGCCGGTTTCATGGCGGTTGCAATGCCGATCATGATGCGCTGGAGCATACCGCCGGAAAGCTGATGCGGATATTTTTCCAGCACTTCCTCCGGGTTTCGGATGCGCATTTTTCCAGCAGTTCCAGTGAGCGGGCACGAATTTCCTCTGCCGTCCAGTTATTATGCGCCGAAAACGTCTCGGCGATCTGCTGTCCAATGCGGTACAGCGGGTCAAAACAGGTCATGGGGTTCTGAAGAATGATGCCCACCTTTCCACCGCGCAGGCGGCGCAGCTCCTCGGCACTCTTGCCCAGAAGTTCTTCCCCCTGAAACTGCGCACTGCCCTTGACATGGAAGCTATGGTCCAGCAGCCCCATCGCGGCTTTCATCGACATGGATTTTCCGGAACCGCTCTCTCCCAGAATGCCGAGACACTCGCCGGGAGCAACTGCGAAGGACACACCGCGCACCAATTCGATCTCCTGATGGTGGCTCTGCAAAGAAACGTGCAGATTGTTCAATTCAAAAACAGGGTTCATTTCTGCACCTCCTTGGGGTCCAGCACATCGCGCAGGGCATCGCCCATCAGGTTGAACACGCAGACCAGCATCACAATGGCAATACCGGGAACGATCATCTGCACCGGGTTCGACGTCATCACATTTTTGGCCTCATTGAGCATTGCGCCCCACTCCGGCGTGGGGGCCTGTACGCCCAGTCCCAAGAAAGACAGCGTGGAAATATTGATGATCGCCCAGCCCACATCCAGCGAAGCCAGAACCACCAAATCGGAAGTAATGGAGGGCAGCAGATGGCGGAACAGGATGAACCGCTCCGGCATTCCCACGCAGCGGGAGAACTGGACAAAGTTGCGGTCGCGGTACTGCATTACGCCCGTGCGGATCATGCGGGCATACCACGCCCACTTGATGAAAACATTTGCAATGATGACGTTCTGGACGCTGACACCCAGCAGTGCCACCACAGCGAACACCATGATCTGGCTGGGAAAAGAGAGCATCACATCCACCACACGCATGATAACTTCTTCTACGATGCCCCGGAAATAACCTGCCATGATGCCAAGGATGGCACCCAGACTGATGGTGCCGAACATGGTCAGCAGGGCAAGGCCGAGGGTAGGACGGATGCCATAGATCATGCGGGAAAGGACACAGCGGCCAAGCTGGTCGGTGCCCAGCGGATATTGCAGGCTGTAGGATGCAAATTTGTTCAGGATATTGGTCTCATAGGGGTCGTTGGGCGCAATGACAGGAGCCAGAATGCCCACAAGACCCACCAGCAATACAAATACAACGGTAAACACTGCCGTGCGGTTGCGGAAGAATCGTTCTTTCATGGTCAGTCCTCCTTGCGCAGACGAGGATCGGAGACGGTCTGCAAAATATCAAACAGCAGATTGAACAGGACAAACAGTACCCCGATCAGCAAAACATAGGTCTGGATAACCGGATAATCCCGATTGAAGATGGAACTGATGCAGAGCGTACCAAGTCCCGGCCACGAAAAAACATTTTCGACCACGATGGTGCCGGAGATCAGCTGCGGGATGCTCATGCCCATCGCCACGATGCAGGTGTGCATGGAGTTTTTCAGAATGTGCTTGACCAGAATCGACTTCTGTGGTAATCCGCGTACATTGGCGTAAAGCACATAGTCCTGTTTCATGTTTTCCAGCATATTGTTACGGATCAGACGGATATACGTTGAGATGTAGCTCAGTGCCACCGTGAAGGACGGCAAAATCAGATGCCGCCATGTTCCGTTGCCATTGGTGGGAAGCCAGTTCAATTGAACACCAATGCCCCACATCAGCAGCAGACCCACCCAGTAGGCAGGCATGGCAGTCGTCACAAAGACCAGTCCGCGCATAATTTTATCAAACCAGCCGTCCTTATAGACTGCACAGAGGAAGCCGATGGGGATACTGAGCACCGCCACAATGACAAAAGAAGTTCCTGCCAGCTGAAGGGTCGCAGGCAGGCAGCGCAGCAGCTCGCCCGCCACGGTGCGTTTCGGGTTGACATAGCTGATGCCAAAGTCACCGTGGAGACAGCCCAGCACCCAGTCAAAATAACGGACAAAGAAGGGTTTATTCAGACCAAGCTGCTCTTCCATCGCAGCAATGATCTCCTCCGTGATCACAGGGGTCTGCTGGATGCGCAGTGCGACCTCCGCCGGGTTGGAGGGAATCAGATTGATAAAGCAGAAGCAGACGAACGAAATGGCCAGCAGCAGCGGAATCGCCATCAACAGCCTGCGTACAACATAGCGTTTCATGGGCAGTCCTTTCTTCAAGAAAAGCCGCTCCATACCCGAAGCGGCTTTTCCTGTCAATTCTTATTCAAAATACATATCCGCAAAGGGCACATCATACTGGTCGGTGCCAAAGTGGACACCGTGCAGAGCAGAGGTGTACAGAGCCTTGTTGCACTCATAGGTCAGCGGCAGATACATTGCGTCCTCGTGCAGGTTGGTCAGAACCGACTTATACAGCTCCTGACGCTCGGCATCGTCCGTAGAGGTCAGGATCTTGGTAATGGCTTCGTCAATTTCCGCCTTGTCCTCAAGACCCTGCTGAGCGGCATAGTCGCCATAGACCGGGGCACGCATTGCAGCCAGCGAAGACTGCGGGTCATACGGCATACCCCAGCAGATATTGAACACCATATCGAAGTTGCCAGCCTTCATGTTATCGCGGTAGGACTGCTCTTCCTCACCGTGAATGGTCATGGAAATGCCAAGCTTGAGGTACTCGCTCTGGAGATACTCGGCGATGGTCTTTTCCGTCACGCTGTCACTGTTGTAGAGCAGGTCGAGTGCAAGCTGCTTGCCATCCTTGGCGCGCATCTTGTCGCTGCCAAGGACCCATCCAGCTTCGTCAAGGATCTGCGCCGCAGTCTCGGTGCTGTACTCATAAGGCTTCAAGCCGACATTGCAGTAGGGAACCGTGGTGGCGTAAAGCGTATCCGCGGGCTGCTCCAGACCGTAGAAGATGCCATCAGAGATGGTCTGACGGTCGGTAGCGTGCTGCAATGCCTTACGAACCGCCGGGTCGCCCAGGATCTCATGGGTGGTGTTCATAACGATGTGCCGGGTAGAGGTGGGGTCAGACAGACCGACCGTGAACCTGTCGCTGTCCAGATACTGGCTGATCGCATCGGCGTCGATCATGTTCTTGCCGAAAATCAGGTCAATCTCGCCGGATTCCAGAGCCATGATACGGGTCTGGTTGTCGGGAATGACCTTGACCGTGATCTTGCGGATGGCCGGAGCTTCGCCCCAGTAATTCTCGTTCCGCTCAAACACCGCATATTCATCGGTCACGAAATCCGTCAGCACATAGGGACCGGTGCCAATGTGACCATTGACGCCATCCTTCGTGCTGCCGTTGATCATGCAGTTGGGGGAGATCATGGCAAAGGGACGGATGCAGCCCAGCTCCGTCAGCATGGGGTAGTAAGGCTCACTCATCTCAATGACGAAGGTATTTTCATCGGGAGCCGACACGCCCACCAGCAGGTTCATCATCTCCAGCCAAGTGTGGCGTTCGCGGTTTTCCAGAATGGCGTTGAAGTTGGCAAGGATAGCATTCGCATCGCACTTTTCGCCATCCGAGAACAGAACATTGGGACGAATGTGGAAGGTGTAGGTGCAGCCATCCTCGCTGATGTCCCAGCTTTCTGCCAGACAGCCTTCATAACCGTTCGCCGTAATGCTGACCAGCGTATCGTAGAGGATGCTCTGGGCATACATTTCGCCCGCATACAGATGCGGGTTCAGATCACGAATATCACGATAGTTGACAAAGATCAGCTCATCACGGACTTCCCCGGATGCCGCCGCAGAAGCGGATGCTGCGCTGGACGAAGCAGTAGACGAAGAGCTGGAGCCGCAGGCAGCCAGCACGCCGGTGCAGCAGGCACCTGCCATCAGCAGGCAGAAGTTTCTGCGAGAGATTTTCATAGTGTGTTTCCTCCTGTGGTATCAAAAAACATCAGTTATAACGAAAAAGGAGCCCCACGCTTGCTGCGCGGCGCTCCCATAGGATACCACAGTTTGTCCCGCCTGACCAGTGATGAAATCGGCATGGTTTTCCATAACAAATCGTTATGGCAGATCAAGCCTTTTCTCAGAGCAGCTTTTTGAAATTTTCGATAAACCATTGTGCTGCTTCGCTTAATTCATCACCCTCTGGCCGGACGATCCCAATCAGTAAAAACGGCTCACATCCGTTGATTTTCAGATTCTTAATGTCATAGTGTTTATACGGCTGGTGCATAAAATTGATGCCAAGGCTGCACAGGTCGGTCTGCATCAGCGCATTGATGGTCATGTGGTCGCTATTCGAGTAAATGGAATAATTCAAATCTTTGGTGCTGATAGCACCCAATGAGACCCGGTCCAGATGGTGCTCCATAGAAAAGTAATCCCGTACCGCCCCGATGAAGCGCAAGCTGGACAGTTCCGAAAAATCCACGCAGTCTCTCTCGTAATATGGGTGATTGGGACCCACATAGACACAAGCCTCTTTTACATCGAGCGGTTCAAATTCCAAATTCTTATGTCCAAGGATATGCCGGAACGCCGCCAGTTGACGCTGTGCAATATAGACGATACCGATTTCCGTCTGCCCACTGGCCACCCAGTTGCTGACCTCTTCGACACTGCCCTCCTGATGCTCGACAATGTACCCGTTGCCCCAGTGTCGGTAAAAATCCACCAGAAGATTCGTAATCATATTGCTGGGGTAAGTTGCCAACGTAAATTTTTTGCCATTGTGGTGCGTCGCCATAGAGCTGATCAGAGAAGCGTGTTTCAGAATGACTTTTGCATAATCGCGCACCGTTTCCCCATAGGCCGTGATCCGCAGCCCTCGGCTGCTCCGCTCCACCAGTTTTCTCCCCAGCTCTTTTTCCAGCGAGGAAATCACCTTGCTGACATTGGGCTGTGATGTATAAAGACATTCTGCCGCTTGGCTGAAGCTTCCTTTTTCACATACAATGGTAAAATACTCTAGCTGTTTGAGTTCCATCTTCTTTCGCGATCTCCTGAATCCAGTCAAATGTGTAACAGTTAGTTTTAGCTTACCAAGTATAGCATTCTTTCCAGTGCAGTGCAAGATTAAAATCGCCTTTACGCAACCTAAAAAACGGAGCACCTTATAAAAGGTCTCCGTTTTTGGTGTTTATTGATCTATCTTATGATTTTAGTCCATGACCTCCAGCTACATTTTTCGATGGAAGCAAGGGATTCATTTTGTTTTCCAAAGAAAACAAAAAATCCGAACCCTTCTCCTATCGGAAAAAAGTTCGGATTTTGTTGTTGTGGTGCACCTCCAGGGACTCGAACCCTGGGCCCACTGATTAAGAGAGCAAGCCGCCGGTTCGTCTCAATTTATGGAAGTTTCGAGTCATCGTTATTTTTAATCAAAGCAATGTGATTTTTTACCCGGTAATTTCTGCACCCTTTGTCCGATTTTGCAACGATTTGCACCCTTTGCACGTTTTGAAACCGTGCAAAAACCGTGCAGAAACCGTGCACTTACTCCCAGACAAACTAAAATCCACTTCATCCGACAACGACTTGACGGCATTGGTTTGGGTGGCCATTCTCTTATTTTTAGTACTTGCTGCATCACAAGCCGATTGGAAAGCATCTGACCTCATTCTCAGTATAACCCGTCGTTTTGTGTTAGAAAAAAGCAACACAGCACGATATGGTCTGTATGGCCTTGTAGTGGTATCCTTTTGCCAACAAGAAAACAACATAAAACGAAAGGAAAAACAAATGATGAAACGTATCTTTACCCTGATTACCTCTATTGTTCTGGCCACCAGTCTACTGGCTGTCCCCTGCTTTGCCGCTGAGCCTGAAGACTTGCCCACGCCGCAGCCTGGTGTGACCGAAACGGAACAACCTGACGGTTCTGATCAGCCTGAGAATCCGGACAGACCTTCTATCCAGCCATGTGATGCTATGCCGGGCGTTGGAGACATGGGTTAACTCATAAAATCGATGTTCAAGTATTCTTTCGCTTCTTTTTTGACAACCTCTAACCCGATTTGATATCCAATGACTTTGCAGAGATAATACGATTGGTAGTACAATTCTTTGCTGATTTCGTCATCGCCCATAAAATGTCGGCATTCCGCTTCAATTTCCAGACATCGGGGCAATACTTGGTAATGTCCATATTGAATACAGGCTTCTCGTCCTTCTTTAGCGAGTGCAGCTCCTTCCTCATAGCGACCGCACAAATCCAGTACCCGAGCATAATTATAAAGGACCAAAGGCAACACCCCTATAGATGTTATGGTTTCCTTAAAATGCTTACGCACATACTTAAGCAGCTGATAGTAGATTTCAGCTGCTTTTTTATTTTGGCCAGCATCAGAGTAAGCAAGCCCAATCTGATTGATAATTGTGATTTCATCTCTTGTATAAAGGAAACTTTCTATACTCTCTAGGTCAAAGCGGGGCACAGTCAGCTGAATTGCCTGCATTAGCAGATCGATTTGTTCCAGCGGCGTGTAGCGTCCATCTAAGCGTCCCAGAAGTACCCTTGAACGCAGGGCAAATTGCTGCGCAATTTGATCATCCGGATCTGCCAGCTTTTCAAATTGTGCAAGCTTCTCAAAGCCCTCCGGCACCTTTTCGGTCACATTGCAGGCAACAATTTCTTTCTGAAGAGCTTCCATCTCCAGTTCATTTTTACTCAGCAGAGCAAAATAGCGGTCATCCGGCAGGCCCAGACGCTGCAAAAGGGCATTGATCCGGTTGCGGCTGGGGGTCTGTTTCCCTTTTTCCAGCCGGGAAAGAGTCACAGGCTCACAGATTCCATAGCAGAGCTGCTCCTGCGTCAAACCCAGATCCAGCCGCCGCTGTTTAATGTATTCTCCCAGAAAGACATTTTTCATTGCTGAGTCCCTCCTCATTATAGCTGCCGCGCTCCTGTAGTTTAAAGCTGGCACTGTGTGTCAACCAATATCAATATTCTAAGGACATTATACCATAACCATCCCGGATTCTAAAAAAAAAAAAAATCAAACCCGGAAGCTAACTAACACAAAACGATATGGTTTGCACTAATCTCTTGTGATACTATCTAAACATGGAACAGACATACTGTCAAGTTCCGAATAAAAATAGAGTGGAGAAATTCTTATGCGAATCATCAAAAATGGTAGCGACGTTCTCGACCAAGCTGACTGCCTTACGATCAACTGCTGCTCTGGTGCAGTTGGTGCATTCCCCGACGAAGTAGAAGACGAGCTCTAAAAAGCAAATTTCATCTTGTGCGAATACGGTTGCTCAGATTTGAGCAACCGTATTCTTGATGTATACACATTTATAAAAGAGGATTATCAATGAAGCACTCAATATTTAATTATATCAACCGGGAAATCAACGGGCAGACGTTGCTTTTTAACACTGCCAAAGAAACTCTGGTCGAGCTGGATCAAAAGACTCTAGATCAGTATGAACGAAACGATTTAGATAGTGACACGCAGGCTGCTATGGCAGATCTGGGTTTTTTGGTCGCAGATGATGTAGATGAACTGGCATCTTTGGAGTTTAAGTGGAAGAATAATTTCACAAGCTCGAAAAAGTTGGAACTTACTGTTATGGTTACAGACGCCTGTAACTTTCGTTGCCCCTATTGCTACCAGGCTCACAGTACTCACAACATGGGCATCGAGGAAACAAACCGGCTGTGCCGATATCTCATGAAATCCATTGATAATGGGGTAGAGGTTATCAACATTCACTGGTTTGGTGGAGAACCACTTTTGAATACTGCCCCCATTTTTTATATTGAGCATTTTTTAAAAGAGAAGGGTATCAAAGGCAGTTCCAATGTTACAACAAATGGTTATCTGCTCACAGATGAACTGCTGCACCGATTCAGAGAAGAAACTCGAATTCATGCGTTTCAAATTACTCTGGATGGAACAGAAAATTTGCACAATAAAACACGCCGACATGTTTCAGGAGAGCCCACATACAAACGAATCTGCAGCAATATTGTGTCTGCGACACAGAACAGCTTTTTTGTCATCATTCGTCTGAACATGACAAAGGAAAATCAAAATCTTGATGCTTTTCTTGCAGAGATCAATGCTTTAGGCCTTCCTCGTTCAAGGTATTTCATCCACATTACAAATGCTCACGAGTTCACCAACTCTGAAAAACTCAGCAATTTCTACTTCAACACCGCAGAGGAGTACAGTATTGCTTATGACCGTGCACAGGATTCTTTTACAAAGGCCCATTACAAATTTCCGAGAAATGTAACCCGAACGGCAGGGTGTAGCTTTGAGTCCGGCAATACCTTTCTAGTTGGAACGGATCTTAAATTATACTTCTGTTCTTCTTGCGAGTGTACGGACGAATTTGAGCAAGGTTATATTGACGAATCAGGGCAAATCCATCTGAATGAACATTACCGAAATCGAATCAATGCCAGTCCTTTTGCTGACGATGAATGTCGAAACTGTGTTGTTTTGCCTCTTTGTATGGGCGGTTGCACATACTGTCGTTTGAGACAAAAGAAATTCTGTATCCCTGAGAGGTACTTTTTAGACAAATACATCCATAAACTATACACTGAAGCCTTATCGCAAAAGGAGGCAGCGCACCCATGAAAAAACATCTGGAAGATCGCGGCATCTATATTACATTCCCGCAGCTGATTGTTCGGATTCTTTTTGACCTTGGCGGCTTTCTGCTGACACTGCTGCCTGCAGCGCTGACTTTGTATCTGACGGATGTCTGGATTGGCTCCGGCACCCTGATCCCTTTGTCTTGGATGCTGGGCATCGTGGTCTGCGTTTTCGTCATCCACTTCTATCAGTTTTATTTTGTCAATTACAATGCACAGATGAACGCGGACCGGATGGCCAGCAGTTACCGCCAGCATCTGGCCCGGAAGATTCTTTCCAGCAGCATCCCTGCCTATGAGAGCCAGAACAAGGCACGCATTCAGTATATGGCCAACGATGTCAGCGCCGTCTACACCATGAGTAGTTATCTGGTTACTGTGCCATCTAATATCATCAAAGTGATCGTCATTATCGGGCTGCTGTTCGCCTTGGCCAGCCCTGCCATTGCCCTGACGGCCATCATCCTGATTCCGCTCTATATGGTGCCCAACTTTCTGAATCAGAGCAGGCTGGAAAAGCTGGTGGCCAAAGAGCGGGCCGCAGGTGATGCGTGGTACCAGGAATTTGACGTCATCCTGAACGGTAAAGTCAGCGTCACTCTGAACAAAGTAGGGGATTATCTTCAGAAACGCCATGATAAGACCCTCAAAACCTATCTTGACGCCCGCAATCGCCAACACTTTTTCCTGCTGATTGTGCAGGAATTCCCCCTCTTTGTCACCACACTGGCTCCGCTTCTCATCCTCACCATCGGCGGAAATCAGGTTGTCCTGCAGAATATGACCATCGGCCAGCTGCTGTTCTCGATCCAGATCATCGGCTATCTGTTCAACCCGCTGTCCGAGGTCTCCATGCTGCACGCCCAGATTGTCAGCCAGAAGCCTACCTTTGACCGGGTGGCCGACTTTCTTGCCCTGCCTGACCAGAAAGTGGAGACCGAAACAGCAGCTTGTCCCAAAATCGAAGCTCATAATATCGACCTGATGCGCTCGGAAAAGGAAGTGCTCTTTCATGTACTGGAGTTCACGGCGCAGGACAAGGGCATCGTGCTGATCCACGGCGAAAACGGCTGCGGCAAATCCTCTCTGTTCAATATCATTTCGGGCGTATTTCCCAGGGACAATCATCATTTTCGGGTCCATGAATCCGGCAGCTTTACCTGTGAAAAATCGAAGCTCAGCTATCTTTTCTATCCCAACTTCATCTTCACAGGTACTGTCCAGGAAAACATTGTCTGCGGACGCGCTGTCTCTGATGCACAGTATCAGGAACTGGATTCCGTTCTTCAGCTCCCACCTGCTGACAAACGGGTGACCATCAAGCCGGAAAACCTGTCCCTCGGTGAAAAGCAGAAGATTTATCTGGCCCGCACCCTGCTCAGTGATGCCTCCTGCATCCTGCTGGACGAACCCGGCAGCAATCTGGATGAAAAGACCGAGCGTGCTCTCGTCGATTATCTGGTGAAGCTCCGGGAACAGAAACTGATCCTTGTCATCAGCCATAACGCCTACTACGATGCCGTGGCTGACAAGACCTATGAGATTTGCAAACACCAGATGAATCAAGTGTGACACAAAAGGCTATGGAATACAGCAGATGCCCAACGGACAGCGAAAGTCATTCAAACAGTGACTCGCTTTCGTTAACCGTATCAAGAGGGTTTATATTATGATGTCTGGTTCTATCTCCGATTTCCCGAGAGAAAATTCCAGTTATATTCAATTGCAGCAAATGCATTTTCAAATTGAATCAGAAAGAGCAAAGCACACAATCCACTGTTCATAGAGACAGATGGAACGATCACAGAAGAGGTGGAAATCATGAAGTATTATCTCAAAAAGTGCTGGCCCACTGTTACAGCGGCCTCCATCTGTATGGTTGTTGCCTATGGTTTGCAGGTCTGCACCAGTCTGGTACAGATTCAGATCACCCAGGGACTGCTGGACGGTGATCTGCGGGCTTTCACCATTCGGATCATTCTTCTTCTGCTGACCTGGCTGGCCGTGGTCCTTTGCCTGATTGCAGAGACCTTCTTCCAGGGCCGGGCCGTGCGCCGGATGAACAACGCTCTGCGCCGGGATATGGCAGCGGGCCTGTTGCACAAGACCCATCAGGAGTATCATAAGCAGGAGAGCGGTGAGTACCTCTCCCAGTTTACCAACGACGTGAACCAGATTGAGCAGATGGCCTGGACTCCGTTTTTCACCATCATGGGTTCTGCGGCACAGGTGGTGTTCGGCATCGTTGCACTGGCATCCATTCATTGGCTGCTTCTGGTGATTTCTCTGGTCATCGCATTGGTTATGATCTTCGTTCCTCGTCTGTTCAGCAAACGGTTGGGAACCGTTGGCACAGCCTGTGCCGCCAGCCAGGCTGACAGCGTCAGTAAAATCAAGGATCTGCTGGCAGGTTACGATGTGCTTCGCTTCTTTGGCAAGGATGAACGGTTTACCAGCGGAGTCGATGCAGCCAGCGACAGCATGGAGCAGGCCAAGTACAAACTGACCATCAACAAGGACGGCATCGGCTGTGGTCTGGCCTATGTCAGCGCCGTCTGCCAAGTGGCCGTTGTCATCCTGCTGGGTGTCCTGATCCTCAATGATATGATTCCTCTGGCCACCTTTATGGGCACCGGTACCATCTGCGCCGGCGTGTATAATGGACTGAACCAGGTGTCCAAACTTGCAGTGTCCTTCTCGGCCAGCAAGCCCTATTTCGATAAGATTACCATCCATGCCGGCGAGGCGCAGCTTCCTGATTTCGGTCTGCCTACCCTGCAGGAAGGCATTACGGTCAAGGATGTCTCTTTCGGCTACGATGAAAAGAAGCCGATCCTGGTCCACATGAACGCGGAATTCAAGAAAGGCGGCAAATACGCCCTCACCGGTCCCTCCGGCTGCGGCAAGAGCACCCTGCTGAAGATTCTTCTGGGCTGGCTGCCCGGCTACCAGGGCAAGGTCCTTTATGACGAGAGAGACGTGCGGGATTACACGCCCGAGCAGCTCCAGCAGAAAATGAGCTACATCGAACAGAATGTGTTCCTGTTCAATACCACCATCCGTGAGAACATTACCCTGGGTGAGCACTTTACCGACGAGCAGATGGAAAAGGCACTGCGTGACAGCGCCCTGGCAGGCGACCTTGCCAATATGCCCAAGGGTCTGGATACGCCGGTGGGCGAGGAAGGCAACGCCCTCTCGGGCGGCCAGAAGCAGCGCGTGGCCATCGCCCGTGCTCTGATCCATAACCGCAGCATCCTGCTGGTGGATGAGGGCACCAGCGCCCTGGACCAGAAGAACGCCGACATCGTGGAGAAGAGCCTGCTGTCCAACCCTGACCTGACCCTGATCCTGATTAGCCATCACCTGAGCGACGAACGTAAAGCCCAGTTCGATCATGTGTACGAGTTGACGCCCGCATCTTCTATTGTCTGAAACCGGGAAGCAACGCAATAGCCGGAAGAATCCAAAGAAACCGTGCCGGGGTTTCGTGGCACACGACTTTGTTTGCAAAGTCTAGTGTGTTACACCTTGGTTCCGGCTGATGCGGAAAAGGGACTGCGAGCAGCTCCGGCAAGCACCTATTCTGCGGCAGAAGGATGCGCGGATGGGGATGGCAGCTAATGGTTTCTGCCCACCCAGCGCAGGCTTTCAGAGGAACCAATGGTGTACGTTCTCCCGTCCTGCCGCAGCAGCGTTTTTCCCCTATAAGGCACAGGGAAAACGATCAACGTCTGTGCTTACCACGCATCCCTGCTTTTGTGCGGTGCTTCAACATGGAGGATTTGTTGAACACCCGCAGCAGGGTCATCTGTTCTTCTTTTGTCAGCTTGGAATAGTCGATGCCGATCTGTCCCATCAGGACATTCATCTTCTTTTCCAACGGGGAACCTTCAAACTTCTGCGCATTTTCAAGCTGCTTCCTCGCTTGTTCGATCGCTGCACCGTCCGATGTGGTCTTATCGGTTCCATGTGCCGCTTTGATCTGCTTTAAGATCGCCGCCAACTCATCATAGAGGATCCGCCCGAAATACTCGTCCTCGTTGATCTGCGCTGCCTTCAGCGTCCGCATGGTCAGATCCTCTGTATCGGCATGGTATCTCTTTTCCAGTTCCTGCCGGGTGGCTTCCACCATGGCATTCATATCCCGGATGCGGTCACTGACCAGACCGTCCACACAGATCTCAAGGTCGGTCATCCACCGGGAAAAATCGGGATGTTCCAAAAGTTCACACAGCAGCCGATGATTGAAATTCCCATTCCTTAATACGTCCACTGCGCCATCGCTCAGATGCAAGTCCGAAAGGACTGCATCTGGGCGTTTTTTGTTTTCCGTCACGCCCAACAGGTAGTCCGTGGTCACGCCATAGAACTCAGCCAGCGTTGTCACCGCATAAATGCTGAGGTCGGTCACATCGTCGCTCTCATACTTCGACAATGCCGATTTGGACAGACCCGTCTGCTCTGCCAGCGTTTCCAGCTTCAGACTCCGCTCCACACGCAGGTCTTTGAGCCGTTCTCCCAGTGTCAGCTTGATGTTCATGGTCGCACCTCCGATGTTTTTTGCACAGTATACCACTTCCGGCGGTTCCTGTCCATAAGCGTGGAATTTTGCAGTTTCTGCACCTGTTTTCCGACATTATGGATATACGGCACAGCAGCCATGGAGGTGCTATCCTATAGACAGAAGGAAAACATATCACTCCCCAGTAGCGAACATATTAAGGGCTTCCCGTAAAAGCCCTCCCGAATCATATAACCGAACCTTGACAACAGAATGACCGTCCGAACTGCCCAGACCGCCAAGACCTCCCATCGGGGGAGCGAGCGCCCTGCATAGGGCCGACACAGAGTCCAAAAAGATTTCCTGTCGGGAGGCAGCAAGGGAGACCGGCTTCACCGAAGTTCCCATTTGGGGGACCCCGGTGACTTTGAACGTGGCAGGGATCAAAACGATCCGTGCCAAAACCTTTGACCAAAGGAGAAATTTTGAGTTTATATCAAAAGATCAAGTCCGCCATCACCGTTCGGCAGGTGGGAGAGATGTACGGCATGGAACCCGACCGCCATGGCATGGTGTGCTGTCCGTTCCATTCCGACAGCGACCCCAGCATGAAGCTGAACGACACCTATTATTACTGTTTTGGCTGTGGAGCCAACGGAGATGCCATCGACCTCACCGCCAAGCTGTTCGACCTGAACCCCCGGCAAGCCGCCGAGAAGCTGATACACGACTTCGGGCTTGACCCGGACAAGCCACCCGCCAATGCCATCGCCCTGCCGCCGCCCAAGCGTGGCCTGACGGACGAGCAGTGGGCAGACATCGCCTACTGCCTGCGGGTGCTGACCGATTATCTTGACCTGCTGCACGACTGGCGAGAGCGTTACAAGCCCGCCAGCCCGGAAGAACCGCTGGACGAGCGGTTCGTGGAAGCCCTCCACACGACCGAGACCATCGAGCACCTGACGGACTGCGTTGCTTTTGGGACGCCCCAGCAGAAGGCCGCTGCCACCGCACAGCTGCTGTCCGGGTCGTACCTGCTGATGCTGGAAGAGCGCACCGACCGCCTTGCTCTGGCAAAGTGCGCCTGATAATTTATTCACCCGAAGTGGTGGGTCTCACCGTGAGACCCGCCACTTCACTTTTCTAAAGGAGAATTGCCCTATGAAGAAAAACATTTCCCGCAACCCCTTATGGCCGGACTGGTACAACGGCAAAAAGATCGACGAAGTCCAGTTTGGCCGTGCCTTTCTGGAACAGTGGCCGCTGAAATGCGTCAACGGTACGCTGTACACGCTGGACGACCCGGTAGAGGACGAAAGCGAGATCAAGCAGCGCATCTTGGAGAACATCGAGGAATATGTCACCTCCGGCCTGTCCAAAAAAGTCACCAATATTCTGGAGACCATCAAGCTGCTGGCTTTTTCCGACCCGTTTCCCATTGAACAGGACTGCATCCACTTCCAGAACGGCGTGTACCATCTGCCGGACGGCTCTTTTCAGGAGATCCGCCTGTTCTGCCAGAACCGCCTACCGGTGAAGTACGACCCCAAGGCCCCCAGCCCGAAACGCTGGCTGACCTTTCTGCACGAGCTGCTGGACGATGCCGACATCCCCACCTTGCAGGAATATCTGGGCTACTGCCTTATTCCCAGCACCAAAGGGCAGAAGATGATGCTCATTGTCGGCAAGGGCGGCGAGGGCAAGTCCCGCATCGGGCTGGTGCTCAAGCGGCTCATGGGGGATGCCGCCAGCAATGGCAGCGTCCAGAAAGTGGAGAACAACCGCTTTGCCCGTGCCGATCTGGAACGCCGCCTGCTGATGATCGACGATGACATGGACATGAACGCCCTGCCCAAGACGAATTATATCAAGACCATCGTGACCGCCGAAGCCAAGCTGGACTTGGAGCGCAAGGGTGTCCAGAGCTACCAGCGGGACATCTACGCCCGGTTCCTCTGCTTTGGCAACGGTGCGCTGACCTCGCTATACGACCATTCGGATGGCTTCTTTCGCCGCCAGCTCATCCTGACCACTAAGGACAAGCCCCTATCTCGTGTGGACGACCCGGACATTGCCGAGAAGATGGCGGCAGAAGTCGAGGGCATCCTGCTGTGGGCATTTGAGGGCTTACAGCAGCTGGTGAAGAACGGTTTTCAGTTCACCGAGAGTGACCGTGCCAAGTGCAACCGGGAACTGGTGAAGCGGGACAACAACAATGTGTTCGATTTCCTCGAATCCGAGGGCTACATCCGCCTGAAGGCGGATGCCTGTACCAGCTCGAAAGAGCTATATGAGGTCTATAAGATGTGGTGCGAGGAGAACAGCCTGAATGCGATCAAGGCCAGAGGATTCAGCGATGCGCTGATCGCCAACCGGCGCAGGTATAATCTGGAATCCACCAACAACATCGTCAACTCGTCCGGGCGGCGTGTCCGGGGCTTTGTGGGCATCGAAGCCCTTGTGCAGCCCGACCTCACTCCCAATAGCTGGCGGACATGACCCGCTTTTGATCCCCCTATATGGTGCGTTTTCGGTCTTTCGCTGCGTACGTGCGTACAGAGAAAGCCGCCTGTTGCGTACGCACGTACGCAGCAAAATGCCAAAGTTCTCCTTTATAGGGGGGTGTTGGCAAAGTGTCAGGTTGACAGTTTGCCAAGAGTGGTAAGTGACGGGAAACGGCACTTACCAGCTCCTACCCAAATCCCCCAAATGGGAATCAGGGTGAGATGGCCGTTATCAGACCGTCTATCTGCCTGTTACCATTTTGGTAACAGGCAAAATCAGTGGGTCAAAATGACCCACTGAAAAAGCCGGACGAGCTGTCCTTCAGAGCAGCTTGCCCGGAGCAAGAGTGCAGAGAGCGCAGCTCTTTGCCCCAGTGATATGATGCTGTGCGTCATATCCTACTGGGTATTATCTGGCGCAAAACGGCGGCAGATCCAGCAGCTCCGCTGCTGCGCACTCTCCCGGCAAGCTGTTGAAAT
>OJMP01001085.1_pt1 | contig 20528 bp, 10 predicted proteins | sample 1597311 | NCBI WGS metagenome assembly OJMP01 (sample SAMEA2452134, study PRJEB22498) | human gut metagenome | biome: human feces; feature: human gut; material: feces | place: Australia | collected 2012 | reverse complement strand
GACAGCTGGCAAAACAGAAAATGATCTATATATGCAGCATGGAAGGTATCCTCAGATTCCTCCAAAACGGCAGAATCCCGGAAATCCCGGATGGACTCTACGAAATCCCGTCCGCTTCGGACCGTATCCAGATCGTCAAAGCCCTGCTCGCCCCGGAGCGTGCGACCAGACTTCGCATCCTGAAAAACAGCATCGGCAACACCGAAACGCCCGTTTATCTCTACATCACACCAAAAACAGGCACCCTGCGGCTGCCGCTTGCAACCGACCAGATGGTCAACCTCCAGATCCAGGAAACCGGAATGTTGGAGGCATTTTATGACTTCTGCGAGAACCTCGATGAAGAGATGTTCTATAGCTTCGAAGAGGCAGAGCAGATCGTGGAAGAAGAAATGAAAGATGGAGATTGGAAAACAGAATAATGGAAAAAAGAATAAAAGAAAAGAGAAACAGACGAAAGTATCGAATTTATAACAGTAGAGGAAATAAACAGAAATGCCCGGCGAGAGCCGGGTTTTTTATTGCCGAAAAAATAGAAAATATCGAGAAAAGCTGACTGAAAAAATGACACATCTTGAGAGAAAAAACAGGGAAAAGTAAAATGAATACAAGCAGTGTTTCTGAAAAAAAGAAAAAATAGAAAGAAGGTGTAACAATTTTAGTAATACGGCGAATAGTATATACAGGCATAAGAAACTAAGATAAAATGAGATAGAGAAAACAAAATGCCTGTGAGGAATAGGAAAGGAGATTCGAATGAGAAAATGTAACTTATGATAAAGCGGAGACAGCAGAAGAGGCAAGGTATAATCGTAGTAAGTATTATTTAGAAAAAGACTTATTTATTGTAGAGAAAGATACTTATACGAGAACAAAGTAAAGCACAAAAATATAAAAATTAAAGGAGAAAAAACAATGGAAGAAATTTTTAGTTTTATCAGTGATTGCGGTCTGGCACGTGGAAAAATGCATGCTGAAGTAAAGGTGTTTGCTGACAGGGTGGAAATTAAAAGAGATACGAAATGGAAAGTGGCTAAACAAACAACAATCTATTTTGACAGTGTTACAGCGATTTCACATAAGATGAATAAAGGTTTATTACAGTCAGAGCAATGGATTACGTTTGTTGTACCAGGGGTTCGTCAGGAAATGGTGGTTGCAGTAGAACCGGGAACGTTTGTTACGAATTCGCAAATGGCTCCGTTTGATGATGAATATTCGATTATTTTCCGTAAAGATAACGCACAGGCTGAAAAATATATTCAAAGAATTCAGGAAATATATCAGGAGTTTAAAAACAATCATACGCCAAATGTCGTTAATAATGTTGTACAGGAAGAATCTGCTATTGAAAAACTTAAAAAGTTGAAAGAGATTTATGATCTGAATATTATTACGGAAGAAGAGTATGAAGAAAAGAGAAATAAATTGTTACAGGAAATTTAAAAATTATCTGTTTTAGACATAGCAAATATGCCCGGCAAAAGCCGGGTTTTTTGCTCAAATAGTTCAGTTTTGTGAGATATTGTATATAAAATCTTGACTGAAAATCTGACACATCTTGAAATAAAAACCAGAGAAAAAGTAAAATAAATACAAGTAGTGTTTCCGAAAAAAAGAAAAAGCAGGAAGAAGGTGTAACAATTTTAATAACATATGGAATCGTATATACAAGTGCAGGAAAATAAGCTAAAATTAGTCTATAACAAAACGGAGTAGGACAACGCAAAGGAGGAAAACTCATGAAGAGAAAAATGAAACAGATTTTTATCATGCTTGTATTGGTATGTATGGGTCTGGGAATGAAACCGCAGGCGACATCTGCTGCACCGAAAAAATATGTCCGTTCTTTTTCGGTAGGGAAAAAGAAGATCAGCATAAAAGTAGGGCAGAGTAAGAAGATATCTTACAAGATAAAAGTCAAAGGGAATGCAAGTAAAAAAGTAAGCTTGAAAGCAAACAATAAAAAAATTCAGGTCAGAACTTCCGAAAATAAAATTGTCATTCTGGGCAGGAAAGCAGGCAAAAGCAAAATTACGGTGACAACAAAAGGAAAAGATAAAAAAGGTAAAAAAATAAAGAAAATAATTTCAGTGACCGTTAATCCAGATTATACAGAAACAGAAAATAATGACAGAGATTCGGCACTGGAAGAATTTGCAAAAAAATATCAGTATTTGTGTAAAACACCAGCAATGTATGACGGATATCTTTTATATTCAGATACAGAGAACATTGTTCAGGGAGAGTTCAGATTTGAAGTTCAGCCGTTGACATATGATATTGATGATTATGATTCGGATGGTCAAAGTGAACTGCTTATTGTAAATATGGATCCATATACAGATTGGGGAGAAGCGGCATTGAGATTTCAGATGTACGAAGCCGATGGAAAGGGGCAGGTTTCTCTGTCAGCTGAGCAATTGTGCACGACGAAATATGGAGATATTTATGGAACTGAGATTTTGTGGAAAGGTGATACCAGAGTATTCAAGTATAAGAAAGACAATGAATGGATGATTGCGGCAGAGCAGAATATAGGAGGAACATTCTTTGATGGTAATGCAAGAGATTTACTTATGGTAGTGAAATATCAAGATAAACCAGAAGTCAAACAATTTGAAAGAATTGGAAGTGCCGAAGGTGAATGGTATCAGGGAACGCCGGATGAGCAGGCAATCAAAAACAGTATGAAACAGAAATATGATGCACTGGATCTGGACGTTGATGTTGATCAGATTTTTTACGGTAAAAAGCATGTATACGATTACATAGACAATCCGACCAGTCTGGCAAAAACAGAATATTCATTTGACAGGGATTTATTAAAACAGGACAAATGGTCGAAGTTCAGTTATATTATTTGCTCAGAAAAATAAAGAAAGAGTGGGAGGAAGTGAGATACAGTAAAAGAACTACTTACTAACTTGTTAAAGAAACGCGTAAATAATGTAAAAGGTAAACAAAAGGAAGAGATCACATGAAGAAAAGAAATATTTTTAAACATCTGTTTTTATTCTGCCTGCTGGCAATGACCGTAGCTCTCAGTAATCCAGTCGGACATACAACTGTATCAGCGGCATCAAAGGCATCTTACAAAATTATCAATAAGAAGACAACAAAGAGAAACAACAAATTAAAAGCAAAATATCTGTATCAGCTGCCGCAGTTAAAAGGAAAAAGTGCAGCAGTTAAGAAGATCAACAGATCCTTAAAAGCTGATTACAAAGCAACACTCAGCAGCAAAGCGAGCTTGTTTGATGCGTTAAAAAATTCACCATATTCGTATTATTCAGGAGAATACTTTTACACTACAAAATGCAAAGTAACTTATAACAAAAAGGGATATGTATGCTTTAAGTTTACCTGCGACTGGATGGCAGGCGGTGTTCATAATGGCTGGGAATATGGACTTACTTATCGCCTGAAAGACGGAAAAAAACTGGAGATCCAGGACGTTGTGAGCGGAGATGATTATACCATCAAACAGAAAATCGCAAGTGCCTATTCACAGAAAGTTTCCAGTGCCGGCTATTCCCCAATCATGCAGAAAGACTGTTCCGAGTTTCAGTTTTACATCAAATCAGCAAATAAAGTAGTTGTATGTTTCGGACCATATCAGCCAATGGGAGGAAATGGACATACCGCTGTTACAATCAAAGGGAAATTGAAATAGTGTATGAGGAGGAATGTTGAATAACAAGGAAGCGAAAAACAAAAGAGTGGAAAACCTTAATATTTAAATAATTTGTTCAGAAAAACAGAAAAAGGATGAAATGTATGAAAAAAAGGCACAATAAAATGATTGCAATACTAAGCATGGTATTGGTATTGGGAATAGGATCTGCAACTGTTTTTGCAGAAAAAGCTCCGGAAATTACAGAAAGCATATCAGAAGAATTGGAAAGAAACGGATTGCCGGAGGGCAACATATCGAAAGAGAAAAATAGCAATCCATATGGTATTCAGGCATACAGTGCAAAAGCATTGACATTGTCAGAATTAAAGAGTAAATTTCCGGCTGGAAAATACTGGAATCATGCCGGAAGGCCAGGAGCATCAAACTCTGTAAACAATCAGGATGGATATACATCTACACCGTGTCCACAGCATAAAACAGTAGGAACAAGTAAACAAACCTGTAATGGTTTTGCACCAGGTGGAACACAGTTATCATGGCAATGTATGGGATATGCTGAAAAATTAGGATATGATTCAACTGGTTTTAATCCGAGAGTTAATGCAAATGGTTGGAGTACAAGTACAAGTTCTTCGGCATTAAATAATTTAAAGGCGGGGGATATTGTACGGTATAAAAATAATGGTCATTCCATTTTTGTCACGGCTGTAAATGGCGATACAGTTACCTATACAGACTGCAATAGTGATGGTCATTGTATAATCAGATGGGATCAGAAAATATCAAAAGCAACATTAAGAGCGAGCTTTACACATGTGAGAATAGCACCAAGAACATTGGTTACGAATGAAGGCCATAACCCACAGGGGATGGTAGATTCGGCTGGTGGCGGATTCAGCAAAGTTGGAGCAGCAGGATGGGCATTTGATGCAGATAATTATGGTACAGCACTGGAAATTCATATCTATATGGATGGAAAACTTCTCGGAACAACGGTTGCGAATTTATACAGACCAGATGTAAACAATGTTTATAAATGCGGAGATTATCATGGATATGCCTTCGAAACAGAAGTAGATGCCAGTCTGTCAGGAGAGCACACGCTGGATGTATATGCAATCAATGTTGGAGGTGGTGCACCGTCTGTTCTTCTGGCATCAAAGAAAGTTACGATCAGGCAGGACAAAGAAGCACCGGTTATTTCAGACATTCAGGTTATGGATATAACAGCAAACAGTTATGTGGTTTCGTGTAGAGTTACGGATAATACAGAAGTAAACAGAGTGCAGTTTCCGACATGGTCTGCAGTAAATGGACAGGATGATATCGTACAAAATTGGCCGGTGAATGCTGCAGCAAGTGGTACAAGAAACGGAGATATCTATACATATACTGTAAATATAGCGGATCATAATAATGACAGGGGAATCTATGCTACCCATATCTATGCATATGATAAATATGGTAACTGTTCATCAGCACGTGTAGATACGATTGAGATTCTGGAATTACCGGAGATAGAGTATGATCTTGGAGATGACTTTTTTGCGATTGTTGAAAATGCGTATGTACACACAGCACTAAAGAAAATTCATAATGGACAGACACGAGATGCGATTTTTTCAGATAAAGATGGAACAAGAGAGCAGATGTGGCATTTTGTGAGAAACAGCAGAAATGAACCGTATACAATCTATTGCGAAGGAAATGAAGCATTGGTATTAGATGTATCAGGCGGAATTGATGCAGACAAAAGGAATGTTACGACATGGGTAGAAAATGGTTCTGATGCACAGAAATGGTATATACGCAAAAAGGATGGTCTGTATTACCTTCAGCCATGCTGTTCTTCTACCAGAGTTTTGGATGTTCCGGGAGGACAGAGCGGAGAAAGAAATGCACAGATTTATTCTTATAATACGGATCATGGAACGGGAATGAATATTATTAAGGTGGATCCGGTAAAGGTAGAGCTGTCAGAGGAAAAATTGCTTACAACAGGCAATTATAACGGACATCGATATGAAGTATTTGATCAGGGAATGAACTGGACAGATGCAAAACGTTCCTGCATTTTAAGAGGAGGACATCTGGTTACAATTACAGATGCAGGAGAGCAGGAGTTTATTGAAAAACTTCTTACTAATGGAACCATGAACCAGTACTGGCTGGGATTTAAGAAATATGGTAGAAATTTTGCGTGGATTACGGGCGAAAACAGTGAATATGAACACTGGGATGCAGGAGAGCCAACGAATGGCGGAGCGGATATATCTTATCCTGGAAGAGAATATTGTGCACATATTTACAACAAAACAAATCCGGCAAATGGTGGTAAACGTTTTTATTGGAATGACATCAATAACAGCAATACACTGGTCAATGAACTGGATTTTTTCAACACTGATGTAGTTGGAGTTATATGTGAATATGATTATATCGAAAATTATACGTTAACATATGATGCTAATGAAGGAGTGAATCCTCCAAAGAGTGAGAGTTATGAACAGGGAAGTACTGCGAAAGTAACAAATGTGGAACCAACGCGTAGAGGGTATGAATTCGTCGGATGGGCACTTAAGGAAAGTGCAGAAAATGCAGAATACCATGCAGGAGATGAAATTAAGATCACAAAAAATATCACCTTGTATGCTGTGTGGAAGGCAGAAACAAATCATAATTGGGATGCAGGAACTGTAATTTCAGAAGCGACCTGTGCAAAAACAGGAACGATAGTTTATCATTGTTCTATCTGTGAGGAAACAAGAACAGAAACAATTCCGAAAAAAGAGCATACGATTGTAAAGGATAATGCAGTAGAAGCGACTTGTGAAATCGAAGGCAAAACAGAGGGCAGCCATTGCAGTGTATGTAATACTGTAATCAAAAAACAGGAGTTTGTACCGAAAAAAGAACATAGTTGGAATTCCGGAGAAATTATCAGGGAAGCAACTTGTACCAAGGACGGTATAAAGAAAATTACCTGTACCGTTTGTAAAGAAACAAAGATAGAAATTATTACGCAGAAAGTTCATACGATTGTGAGAGATGAAGCGATACCGGCTACATGCAAAGAGACCGGAAAAACGGCAGGAAGTCACTGCAGCGTATGTAACACCGTAATTCAGGCACAGGAAACCATACCAAAAACAGAACACAGCTGGGATGCAGGAACTATTGTTGAAGAAGCCAGCTGTACAGAAGAAGGTATTGAGAAGATTACCTGTACTGTATGCGGAGAAAGTAAAACAGAAAAAGTAGCACCGGCAGGTCATATTGTTGTAAAAGATGAAGCAATAGAAGCAACATGTACAACAACCGGAAAGACAGAAGGAAGTCATTGTGATGTATGTAATGAAGTGCTTCAGGAACAGAAAGTGATACCGAAAAAAGGTCATACAGTTGTAAAAGATGAAGCAGTAGAAGCAACATGCACAGCAACCGGAAAGACAGAAGGAAGTCACTGCAGCGTATGTAACACTGTAATTCAGGCACAGGAAATAATCCCGAAAACAGACCATAGGTGGGATGATGGAGAGATTGTGACAGAAGCAACGTGTACGGAAACAGGAATCAAAAAGATCAGCTGTACGGTATGCGGAGAAAGCAAAACAGAAAGTGTAGCACCAACAGGTCACACAGTTGTGAAAGATGAAGCAGTAGAAGCAACATGTACAGCAACCGGAAAGACAGAAGGAAGTCACTGCAGTGTATGTAACGAAGTGCTTCAGGAGCAGGCAGTAATCCCGCAAACAGACCACAGGTGGGATGATGGAGAGATCGTTACAGAAGCAACGTGTACGGAAGCAGGAATCAAAAAGATCAGCTGTACGGTATGTGGAGAAAGTTATACAGAAGAAATTCCGGCAGCAGGACATATTTATGGTGAGTATCAGATTGTCAAAGAGGCAACAGAGACAGAGGAAGGTATACTGGCAAGAAACTGCAGCGTATGTGGAAAAGCAGAATTTGTGACAATACCAAAAGTAACGAACCCTGATAAAGATCCAGATCAGAAGCCGGATAATCAAGAAACGGAACAGAAACCTGAGGATAAAGACAATACAGATAAGGATCAGCAGCAGACAGAAACTCCGGATACAAAACCAAATCAGAATCAACAGACGGTCAAAAAGACAACCAAAAAGATCAAACTGAACCGTAAGAAATTGACTTTGAAAAAAGGAAAGACTTTTAAACTGAAAGTTACCTTAACACCAACAGACAGTCAGGATAAGATTGTTTACAGAACTTCCAATAGAAAAATTGCGACAGTCAGCAAAACTGGAAAAATCAAAGCAAAGAAAAAAGGCAAAGTAAAGATCACAGTAATTTCCGGTAAGAAGAAAGCAGTTTGCACTGTAAAAGTGAAATAGCTACAAAGAACAGGCAATCAAAACAAGAAATTTGCTTTGGTTGCTTGTTTTAAATAGGCGATTGGAAGATTTGCTTCATTAATTACACGATTATGAGAGCACAAAGGAGGAATGGAGGATTGAAAACAAATATCTGGAAAAGGACTTTGGCAGGAATATTACTGACGGCACTTACTGTGACAGCATTGCCATCAATGGCATTGTCAACTCCGACAAGAGCAGAAGCAGCATCCGCAATATTGAAAAATCCACGCATTGTAAAGGATGACAGCATGGATTCAGGTCAGAAAGTGACATGGGATTGTATCTGGTTTGGAAGTTATCCGCAAAGGGAAATAGTGGAGGATGCGGATACATATGCTGCTATAGACGAAAGTTATTACAATCCGCAGACAGATATAATCGAAGATGCTTCTTTATTTCAGAAGTTGGAGAATACCAGTGGATGGAATGACAATGAGATTATATTAGATGGGGAAAAATATCGCCGGATGAAAAAGGGAGATGCCCTTTGCAGCAGTGTTAAAGAAAGAAATTTTTATCATTGGAATGATAGTATATCTTGGCACTATTTTAAATATGAACCAATTAAATGGCGTGTTCTAAATGTAAAAGGAAATAGTGCATTTATTCAGACGGATGTAGCAATAGATGATCAGGAATATAGTGCATATGGTTCTAATAGTGCTGAATGTTTTACATGGAATATGAGTAATATAAGAAGCTGGTTAAATGGTTATAGTACGGAACAAAATCAAATCCAAAAGGATTACTGTAATGATAATTTTCTTGAAGATGCTTTCAATTACATCCAGGTGAAGGCAATTCAATTAACAGAAATAGGAAAAGATAGTGGTGAGAATGAAAAAAAAGTAATTGATAAAATTTTTTTACTTTCTGACCAGATAACATTTGCTAATTATGGTTTTAGGAACAACTATGCTAATGATGAAGCTAGGCTAAGAAAGAGTAGCACTTATGCGAAGGCAAGAGGAGTAAAAAGTTCGATTAGTTCAAAGGCAAAATATGTGGGGAATTGTTGCTGGTGGGGTCATGCAATGAAATATCCAAAGCAAGTAAATGGCAATGGGGAGGTCAGTGTGGGGCATATGTATTTTGATATGTGTGGCGTAGTTCCAGCTTTAAATTTTGATGTTTCAAATACTAATCTCTGGTCTTATGCAGGAACAGTTTGTTCTGATGGAACAGTAAATGAACAGGCACCTTCAGGCAGTGGAGGCAACTCCGGGGAAACTCCGGATACAGGTGGAAATTCCGGTGAAACAGAAGAAGCTGATAAAAATAGAAAACTGTATCTGGATGTGAGCAGTCTGTCAGGAAAGTTTTTCAGAAAAGGTCAGACGAAGTCTTTGCCATTTTATTTTTATGCGGAGACAGAAGAAAAATTAAAAGAACTTATAGGAAGTTTATCTTGGACAGACAAAAAAAACAATCTTACCATTGAACAGGGTGCTGTTGTCATGGCAAATGCTCCGGAAAATATTGGACTCATGGAAGAAGTGTTGGTTTGGAAAGCATATGGTAAAATTGATGTTACGGCAGATAAAACAGGTGAAACTACTATTGTAGGAAAAACTTCAGATGGAACCATTGTAAAACAGAAAATTAAAATTGATCCTGCTTTGGAAACGGAAGAAGACAGTGGAGGAAGCGGCGGTGGAGGAGCATTGCAGCTGGGAGATACTGCATCTGGCAAAGCGGGAGGAGCTGTTGTAGAATTTTTCCCGGATGATTTTAATATGAGTTTCATGTTGTTTCCGGTGGAAGCATCTAAAGAAGAAGGAGAAAATGGACAGTATAAGATTAAAGTGTCGGTAGGAATTGGAAGAAAGGATTTACTGGACAAAGATTCGCCTACTTTATGGAATCAGTATAAGAAGTATATAGAAGATTATCATGATGAAATGGAAAATTTTGATAAAATGTCATTTTATTATGAAAAATGGGGTATTAAGAGCGTTTCAAAATTTAAGACAAAGAAATTTGAAACGAAACCTAAGGTTTCTGTTGTGGGATATCTTGAAAATACATATGATAAAAATGGAAATCTGATCAATAGTGATGGAAAAATCAATGCGGCTGCAAAGTGGTCAGGAAGTTTATCTTGGCAGACAGTAACGCCGATAGGTCCATGGTATCTCAATTTGAAGGCAGACGGAAAAATATCAGGAAAAGCAGGTCCGGTATACGATTGGGAAAAGAAAGAGATGAAACTGGTGGATGGAAACCTGAAGCTTATTCCTAAAATAACAGTAGAAGGTGGATATGGAATAGAGAAGGTCATAGCAGCAGGAGCATATGGAGAAGCCAGTGTTCCGGTTACTTTGATTCCGGTTTTTAAAGGAGAATTTACGGCAGCAGCGGGTTATGAAATTCAGGCAGTTATGCTGGTTGATTATAAAAAAGAACTGGCAAAATGTACAATACCGCTCTGGGGGCCAAATAAGAATCAGAAACAGGGTAAAACACTTCAGATATCAAAAGATTCCATGAAAGAAATCGATACTGCATTTGCAAAAGATACCAGTGCATGGAATGGCGGTACAAACCGCAAGACAAGAAGTACAAAAGGAAGTACAAAAAATGTTACCCGTTCTCTTCAGCAATCCGTTTTGCCGTCCACGCTTCCGATACAGGCTCGGATTAACGGAAAAGATGTTATGGTTTTCCAGGCATACGATGAGAACCGCAGTACTTTGAACAGCACGGTTCTGAAATATTCGGTATGTGAGAATGGCATCTGGTCAGAGCCCAAGGCAGTGTATGATGATGGCTATGCAGATTCGTATGCGGACATGAAAGTTATAAATGGCAAACTGGTTCTGGCGTGGCAGAAGGTAAAGAAAAAGATTACCGGAAGTGTGGAGCTGGACAGCACCGGTGTATTTCAGCAGATGGCAGAAAATGCAGAGATTTATTATGCAGAATTTGATGAAACGACCGGAACATTCCGAAATATCACACAAGTTACGAACAATGCGGATTGTGATATGATGCCTCGTATTATAGAAAATGGAGATGAAATTGTAGTAGCGTGGGTGCGAAATGATGCAAAAAGTCTGATGCAGGAAGAGGGAACGAACTCCATTTGTATGGCAAAACGCAGTGCATCTGGATTTGAAAAGGAAGAAATATTGACAACTGCATCCGGCACGATTGATAACTATATGCTTTATCAGGATGAAACTGGTATACAGTCTGCATTTGTAGGGGAAAGCAATCAGGTAAAAGCGGTGTTTGATACAAACGGAAATGTTTTCCAGGAATTTGCAGAACTGATGACCGAAGCGGATGATGGGACAATTACCAGTCTGCATTGTGCAAGTGGAAAAATTGGCTGCATTTTAAATGGAAAACTGTATCAGTATGATATCGTTGAAAAGAAACTGGAAGCTTATGATGCAGGGGAAGATTCTTTTGGCGGCCAGGTGAGATATTGCAGAAACGGAGAAAAAGAAGGCTATATCTGGAGCATATATGATCAGGACACAAATACAGGAAAAATGATGGCGTCCATGAAGACAGAAAATGGTTATTCCACTCCGATTATTCTGCGAGAAGAAAAAAATAAAATGTGGCGTTATTTTTCACCGCTTCTGGATGAAGAGGGAAAATGGACGGTTGTAACCAATGTACTTGATACAGAAAGTAACCGTAATGAACTGGTGTATATAGAAAAAGAACAGCAGAAAAAGCTGGAAGTGGACAGTGCATCGATTGACGAAACTGATGTAGTGGATGGACTGACAGCAGTTCGGTATCTTGTGACAAATACAGAAGATGTTGCAGTAGAAAATATGGATATTGAAATCAGACTGGAAGATGGAAGCAAGGTCACAAAAACGATTCCAGTTCATCTGGAACCGGGCGAGAGCAGTGCAGGAACAGCATATGTAGATCTTTCAGAAATAACAGGTTCACAGAATGCATCTCTTTGTATTACAGCAGAAGGCCAGGATGAAAAGGAAGAAAATACACTTGAAGTGCCGGTTGGAAGAGCGGATATCGCAGTTGAAGCATCAGCAGAAGAAAAAACAAATCAGGTTCATGTGACTGTAAATCTGAAAAATCAGAGTACAACAGCGGCAAAAACAGATCTCATTCTTTATGCAGATGCAGACAAAACAAAAGTAATGAAGAGAAAAAATGCGATTGAAATTCCGGAAAACAGTGAGACAAAAGTGACATTGACAGTAGATAAAAACAGTATTGTATATAATGAAAATAATGCTGCTTATCTTACGGCATATGCAGAAGTGCAGGGTGGGGACAGTGAAGAAGGAAATAATACTGCCTATGCAGTGTTATATAAACCAAAGTCAAATATTCCGCCCGAAAGCGAAAGAGAAAGTGAAGTAGAGAGTGAGAAAGAAAGTGAAACAGTAAAAGAAAGCGAAACTTCTAAAGAAAGTGAGACAGTAAAGGAGAGAGAAACTTTTAAAGAGAGCGAAACAATAAAACAGACAGAAAGTGAGCAGCAGACAGAGGATCAGATATTGTCGAAAAAACAGCCTGGGCTGGGAGAGACAATCCGAACGAGAGACGCATCATATTGTGTTATACAGGTGGGAGCGGACGGCAATGAGGTGAAGCTGGAAAAACTACATAATAAAGCGACTACTATTTTTGGAGTACCATTAAGTGTTAGAAACAAAAAGGGAAAAGTATTTCGGGTAACTGAAATAGGAAAGAATGCATTCAAAAAGACTCCTAAACTTAGGAAAGTTATTATTGGCAAGAATGTCAGAAAAATCGGTGCGAATGCTTTTTACGGTTGTAAAAACTTAAAAAATATCAAAATCAAATCGACTTCTCTGACTAAGAAATCTGTCGGTAAAAATGTATTCAAAGGTATCCATAAAAAAGCAGTGATTAAAGTGCCGAAAAAGAAGCTGAAAGACTATAAGAAAATTCTGAAAGGAAAAGGACAGGCAAAAAGCGTAAAGATAAAAAAATAGTTTCCATATATTTTCCCAAAACAGAAAATAAAGAGCTTATGAAATAAAAAGTTTCCAAAATGGGAAAATAACAGAAATCCTTTGCGATACAGAATGAAACAATCTGTTTCGCAAGGGATTTTTTATGGGGAAAATACTATCCTTGATGACTATAATAAATATTTGCTCTATATAGGTGATGACGACGTTAAATAATAAGAGAAGTTCATAACACAATTTGTACAAAAAACAATAGAAATATAGAAAAAAGTATGGTAGAATAAAGAAAACAACAAATGAGGAGAGGGAAGGAGCATGATAAACAAAGAGTTTTACTTAAAAAATATAGCTGAAGATTTGGCTTTATTAAGTCGGGAAGTATCGATTTTGAATGCGGTAAATCTCTATGATATTAATATCATTGCAGAAGATTTCTTCCCGGGATTGTTAAATCTTATTTATGGATATGAATTAAAAAATGCGAATCATTTGGAGAAAAATGCTCCGGCGATTGATTTAGTAGATGCGAAGAATCGTATAGCAATTCAAGTCACATCAGATAACAGCAGTACAAAGATTAAACATACGATAGAGGAGTTTAATAAAAACCAGGCATATCAGTTATACGATCGATTAGTGGTGTTGATTTTGACACAGAAGAAAAACTACTCTTCTGAGTTTGATACGCAGAGAATGTTTACATTTGAAAAAGCGAAAGATATTTGGGATGTTGAGAAACTGATGAAAGATATTCGCAAGTTACAGACGGAACAAATAAAAGCAATCAGTAACTATCTGTCGGAAGAATTGCGTAATAAATATTATTCAGTGAGAGAGACACAGGCAAATGAAGTGGACACGATTATAGATCTGATAGAGTATATTTCAAAACACAGAAAAGTGAATAAGTCTCGTGAAACGACAGTGGATCCAGAGTATAAGATATATAGAAGATTTCAAGAGTTTGCGGATCGATTAACCAGAGAGTATACAACGCTTTATATGCTTTATGCAGAAGCATTAAATATTGTGAATGAAACACTGGGAATAGACGAAGCTCAGGACATTATTATTATGTTCTATCTACAGGATATCAGTGTACAATTTCTGGAAGAGGAGCATGATAATCCGATTGCAGCATTAAATAAACTGGTTGCATATTTTGAGGAAAAGTTAAGCAGCAATGGAAAGAAATACGATCATTCTGCAATTCGGTTCTATCTTGTGAATGAAATGATCAAATGCAGAGTATTTCCAAATGAAGGGAGTGAGTATGATGCTGGCAAGTAGCAATGCACTGAAATCTTCTGCAATGTATATCGGTTATCTCATACTCAAAGAGATACGAAAGCGGGAAGCTGAAAAGATTTCTATTTATGATGTATCAAAAGTACTGAAAAAAGCAGGAATTACAAGCAGCAGACAGCTGATCCTGGGGCTTTCTTTTTTATATTCGGTTGACATTGTTGAATTTGAGGGGGCGAATATATGGGTAAAGAAATAAAGCGGATTCGCCTCAACCGGCTTTATTCAGAAAATAATGTTTTTGAAGAAATTTCTTTTCATGATGGAGTTAATATTATATTAGGTGAAAAGTACGATGACAGTTCTGTAAAAGGTCGGAAAACAAATGGTGTTGGGAAATCTATGTGTATTGAATTCCTGGATTTTTGCTTTTTGAGTGATTATGATAAGTCCAGAGTCGCAAAAATACCCAAAGAAGTTTTTCCATTGGAAGAAAATGTAATACTGGATCTGGATATAGGAGCAGAAACCATCATTATAAAAAGAAATCGTGAGCAGGCAGATCAGCCTGTGATTATCAGAGGAGGAAAAACAGTTTCTTTTGATAAACTCCAGGATGCGAGAGATTATCTGACAGGTATTATTTTTTCGGAGTTAAATGGGAAAACAGTACCGAGTTTTCGAAATTTATTTTCAATTTTAATGCGTGATGAACGTTCAGAGTTTAAAGACATCATCAAATGTCACGATTTGACAAAAAAGATTCCGGATGATTTGACTGCACATTTATTTTTACTGGGATTCTCTTTGGAAGCCTATAAAAATACGGTTGAAACTATCAAGGAGATTGGGAAGATTACTACTGTTCTTTCAAAGGAAAAAAGGGAACTGACGCAGGATGGACAAAAGAAAATCTCGGATGTAAGAGCAGAATTAAACGCATTGGAAGATGAACTGAAGAAATTAGAAGATGCGATTGAAAGTTTTAAGACAAATGAGACTTTTGATTCCATGGAAGCAGATTTGATTGAGCTGGAGGAATTGTTGGATCAGCTGCGAAAGCGTCAAAAGGCTTTACGACATGATTATGAAAAAATCAGAAAAATGCCAAAACCGGAGCAGATTGATGACAGGGAGATTGAATTGGTTTATAACCAGTTTAAAAGTGAACTGGGAAATGCAGTAGTAAAATCATTGAATGAAGTGGTAGGATTTAAGAATAAAATAGAAGATTTCCAAAGGACACTGGTGAATCAAAAAGCAAAAGAACTGGAAAGCCAGTTAAAAAGCATTGCAGAGCAGATACGAATATTGGATGATGAATATTCGGAGAAACTGAAGATCATTGATAAAAAGGGAGTCTTGAAGAATCTAAAAATAAGCCTGAAAATTTATGAGGCAAAGAAAGAATCCATTTCTCGTACAAAGTTTTTATTTGAGCAATATGAAAAACATGAGAAGAAGAAAAGAATATTGAACTTGCAGAAAACCCAGCAGATTATGGAAATTGAAACGGAGATAGAACAGAATGAGGAAATGATGGATTCCTTCATGGAAACGATTCTGCAGATCCATGAATTTATTATGGGAAATAGAGAATGTTCGTTCAGCATCCAGACAATCGATAAGGCTCAGAGTAAAACACCGGTCGAATTAGTACTTCGGATTTATGATGATGGAAGCCGCAGCGTGGATAGGACAAAAGTCTTTATTTATGACATGGCATTATTATTTAATCAATATACCAGAGACAGACATCCGCTGTTTTTGGTACATGACAATATTTTTGATGTGGATCAGGATACACTGGTTCGGTGTTTGAATTATATTTACAGTCAGGAAGAACAGTATCAGGATTTTCAATATATTCTCACGTTGAATCGAGATAAAATTGAAAATGAAGAACAGCGAAAACTGATTCGAATGGATATTGATGAACATCAGGTGGCCGTGTTTACAAAAGAAAAGAAATTCCTGGGACGAAACTATCAGGAAAAATAACAGAAAATCCTTTGCAAGACAGAATGAAAACTTTGTTTTGCAGAGGATTTTTCTATATAGAGAAAGCGTTGACTGAAAATCTGACACATCTTGAAACAGGAGAAGAGGAAAAAGTAAAATGAATACAGACGATGTTTCTAAAAAAGAGAAAAAACAAAAACAAGCGTGTAACACTTTCAGTAACACATGGAATCGTATATACAGGTCTGAAAAAATAAGATACAATAAGTTTATACACAAAAGAGAACTTAGGAGGACAATATGTCGAAATTTTCAGAACATCTGGATAAATGTATAAGTAACTCAGGAATGACAGAGAATCAGCTGGCGAAAATGAGCGGCTTTAACAGAAGTTATATCGCATTGATGAAAAACGGACAGAGAGTTTCACCAGATACAGAAAAAATGGTCAAACTTCTGGATGCACTGGCGTTACAGCCTTTTGAGCATGACAGCCTGTGGTCTGAATACATACAGGAGCGTATGGGAAAGGATCGTTACAAAGTGGTCGAAGCGATCAAAGATCTGATTGAAAGTATGGGTTCCAATTTGAACATTTCTGTAAAATCTCAGTATCACCATGAGATTCCGGACATCAAAACCATAGATAACATCATGGATCTGAATTACATGATCAAGGTTGTAATCGAGGAAGAAGCAAGAAAAGAGGATGGAAAATTATATCTGATCATGCAGCCGGATAAAAAAGGGATTTTTGGATGGCTTCCTGGAATTTGTAAGAACAGTCCGGGACTGAAAATAGAGCATATTGTATGCATGGAGCGGGATCAGGAAAGCAATGAAAAGGATCAGGTTTATAATATTCAGATTCTGAAAGAATTGTTTAAGATGATGCTGGCAGATGAGAATTTCAATTATGAAGCATATTATTACTATGACCGGATTATATCGCATTTCGACACAGCAGCACTGATGCCGTCGGCCGTGATCACCAGCGAGTATGTTATCAATATTGCAGCGGATTTCGAGCATGCACTGGTACTTCATGATGAAGGCACAAAGCAGGATAGAAAAAACGATCAGGAAGAGTTTAAGAAAGGCAATATAGATATTTTGGTGGTCTATAACATGCTTTTGACCGGCTTTGATGCTCCTCGATTAAAAAAGCAGTATTTGGCACGAATGATTAAAGCACATAATCTGCTTCAAACGTTAACTAGAGTAAATCGCCCCTATAAAGGTTATCATTATGGATATGTTGTTGATTTTGCAAATATCAAAGATGAGTTTGATAAAACAAATAAAGCATATTTTGATGAACTTCAATCTGAACTTGGAGATGAGGTACAAAACTATAGTAATATTTTCAAGAGCAAAGAAGATATTGAAAAAGATCTGAATGTTGTAAAAAATCAGCTTTTTCTATATGATACAAGCAATGTGGTAAGTTTTATTAATCAAATTAGCGAGATTGATGATAAGAAGCAGTTACTTGATTTACGACAAGCATTAGAAAATTATAAGGCGATGTATAATCTGATCCGTTTGTATGGGTATGAGGATTTATACGAACATTTCAATGTCGAGAATGCAATTAAGTGTCTGAATGAGGTCAATAATCGAATTAGCATTATTAACTTAAAAAATAGCATTGATTCATCAGAGGATATGTCACAGGTACTCAATATGGCATTGGATCAGATAGATTTCCAGTTTCGCAAGATAAAAGAAGAAGAACTTATCATTGCTGATGCATTTAGAGATAGCTTGGAAAAAACAAGAAGAGAAATCGTAGACAGATGCCTTGATCCAAAAGATCCAGAATACATTGCACTTCTTGATGAATTAAAGCGGGTATTCAAGAAGAAAAATATTGAGGAACTCACAGCAGATGAAATGAAGCAGATGATGGGGGAACTGGATACTTTGAAAAAGAAGGCAGAAAAAAGAAATCTGGCAGATCGTATGCTTGCGGCAAAGTATTCAGGTGATGTTAAATACATGAGAACTCATAAGAGAATTATGGGTAGTCCACCACCCATTGCAGATGCAATTACTGTACATAGAATTTTAATGAGTGTTAAGTCTAAGGCAGATGATCAGATTGCTCATAATGAGAATATCCTTGATAATGAGGATTATTTTATTAAATCGTTACAGCCAATTATTTTGAGAGCATGTATGGGAGAAAATGTTAGAATAGACAAACCTCAACTTATGTTTATAGATAATTGCCTGTCGAAAGAATATATATTAGAAAGGGATTGGGTTTCCTGATGTCAACAGAAGCAATAATAGCAAATACAAAACAGATGATAGATGATCTTAAGACAGTATGTGCCAATTTTGGACTTGGTAATGCTAGTAGTGAATATAAGATTATAACAGAGATTTTTTTGTATAAGTTTTTAAATGATAAGTTTATCTATGAGGTACAGCAGGCGGATGAAGAGCTAAAAAATTCCGAGAATGTGGAGCAGGCATTAAATAATATGTCAGAAGATGACTATGAAATGCTTATGATGCTTCTACCACCGGCCACTGCAAAACTCAAGAGAGAGCATTTTATATCTTATCTTTTCATTCATAAGAATGATGAGAAGTTTAACGAATTATTTGATTCAACCTTATGGGATATTTCTAACACTAATCTAGATGTGTTCTCTGTAAGTACTGGCTCCGGTGATAAGATTCGTCTATTTGATCAGAATTTATCTCAAAATGTAACAGAGTCAAATCGGAGGTCTGATTTCTGCAAAGCTATGATTGATAAATTAGTTACATTTAGTTTTGCAGAGGCTTTTTCACAGAAGTATGACTTTTTTGCGACTATTTTTGAGTATCTGATTAAGGATTATAACAAGGATTTTGGCAAGTATGCAGAATATTATACACCACATTCTATTGCAAGTATTATTGCAAGAATTATGGTGCCGGAAGGTGTGCAGAATGTAACCGTATATGATCCGGCAGCAGGTTCTGGAACTCTGGTACTTGCACTTGCACATGAAATTGGCGAAAGTAATTGTACGATTTATACACAGGATATTTCTCAAAAGTCTAATGAATTTTTGAGACTCAATCTTATTTTAAATAACTTGGTACATTCACTTGGTCATGTAGTGCATGGAGATACACTTCTTTCTCCACAGCATTTGAACCGTCAGAAAAATGGTTTGATGAAATTTGATTATATTGTTAGCAATCCTCCATTTAATGTGGATTTTTCTGATAACAGAGATACTCTTGCGGGAGATATTTATAAAGAAAGATTTTGGGCTGGAGTGCCTAATGTACCAAATAAGAAAAAGGATAGCATGGCAATCTATCAGATGTTTTTACAGCACATCATATTTTCTATGAAGGAAAATGGTGGTAGAGCAGCAGTAGTTGTCCCGACAGGATTTCTAACAGCTGGAACCGGAATCCCTAAGAAAATACGAGAACGCATTGTTGAAGACAGAATGCTCAGAGGTGTTGTCTCAATGCCAAGCAATATTTTTGCTACGACAGGAACAAATGTATCTGTGTTATTTTTAGACAATTCAAAGAAGTATGAGCAGGCAATCTTAATGGATGCATCTAAACTTGGAACAAAGATTAAGGTAGATGGAAAAAACCAAAGAACGGTTTTATCACCAGAAGAAATAGAGAATATTATCAATACCTTTAATAACTTTGAACCAAAGGATGATTTTTCTGTGGTTGTAGATTATGACAAGATAGAGCAGAAAAAATGTTCATTCAGCGCAGGACAGTATTTTGAAGTAAAGATTGAATATGTTGAGCTGACACAAGAAGAGTTTCAGAAAAAAATGGATGGATATACAGAAAAATTAACGGAATTGTTTGCTGAGGGAAATGCACTGCAGACAGAAATTTTGGAACAGTTAAAGAAGGTGAAGTATGAAGATCAGAAGAGTTAAATTATCGGATATTGCAGAATTAACAGTGGGATTTGTTGGAAATATGGCAAAGCAGTATAAAGATGAAGGGGTAAAATTTCTTCGTTCGCTTAATATAAAGCCTTTTAGCATTGTAGAAGATGATTTGAAATATATATCTAGAGAATTTAATGAATCACTGCGAAAGTCAATTCTTCATGAAAATGATCTAATTATTGTTAGAACCGGAATACCTGGCACATGTTGTGTTGTATCAAAAGATTATGATGGATGTAATTGTGCTGATGTGGTATTGGTAAGACCAAATCTTCAAGTAGTAAATCCGCATTATTTGGCTGCCTATATTAATGTGTGGGGAAAGAAACAGGTAGAATACAATAAAGTAGGTGCTATACAGAAGCATTTTAATGTAAAATCTGCTGAGGAAATGTTGATTGATTTG
>OJMP01001083.1_pt1 | contig 20545 bp, 18 predicted proteins | sample 1597311 | NCBI WGS metagenome assembly OJMP01 (sample SAMEA2452134, study PRJEB22498) | human gut metagenome | biome: human feces; feature: human gut; material: feces | place: Australia | collected 2012 | reverse complement strand
ACGCCCCCTGCCGCAGCAGCTTCGATGCAGCAATGGCTCTGGTCGGTGAGCATGGCGGCGTCAAAACACACCGGACGCTCCCGAAGGATGCGGATGCTCTGGCGGAAGTGTTGACCAAGCAGAAAAGCCGCCGTGACAGACTGCCGGAGGCTGAGAGGACGGAGGTGCTTGCCCCTCTGCCCGTTGCAGAACTCCGCAAGTACGAGGCAGTCAAAGAGGCACACCCTGACGCGCTGGTCTGCTTTGCTCAGAACGGCTATTTTGAGCTGTACGGCAAGGACGCAGAAAAAGCCGCACCTCTTCTCGGCACAAAGGTTCTGGAGAAGAAAGTACGCGGCAAGTCCGCTATGCCGGTCACGGGCTTTCGAGAAAGCGCTTGGGTTGCTGCTTCCAAAAAGCTCTGGAAGTCCGGCGCAGATGTCCTTCTCTCAAAGGACGGCGAGACATTCAAGGAATTAAAAGGTGCAGACTTTATCCCCGTCGGCGCGACCCTTCAAATGGACGGCATCCGCTGTCGGATCGATGCGGTGGACTTCGCCGCCAATGAAGTCAGGCTTACCAATATTGAGGACAAGAACAGACCGATCCGCTTCTCCGAAAACATTTCGTATGTCCGCAGCTTTGTGGAGGATGCCGGAATTGCGATTTATGACACCATCCCGAAGAAGCCCGCTGCCCGTGAATCCATCCGCGAGAAGCTGAAAACAGCACAGAAAGCGCAGCCGTCCCACACACCGAAGCCGCAGAAATTGAAAGGAAAGGATATGGAACTCTGATATGAAGAACTTTACCGTGGAAGAAACCAATCTGATGTGTTGCTTCAACACATCCAGCCGGAAGCGGCTGATCGACGATATGAAGAGCGTCACCCTGAACGACATGGACGGAGAGATCGCAGAGCTGATGTATAAGACCATCCAGAAGCTCGAAGCCATGAGCGACGCGGAGTTTGAGGAACTGTATATCATGCCGGACGGCATGGTGGATGACTGAAAGGAGGATGCCTATGCCCGTATTAGACGGTAATTTTGAAGCCTTTGTCACCAATCTCGGAAAATATAACGAGGGTGAGCTGGTCGGTGAATGGGTGAAGTTCCCCACCACCGAGGAAGAAATGCAGAAGGTTTTTGAACGCATCGGGATCGGCTCTAAGGACGAGTTCGGTCAGCCCTATGAGGAATGGTTTATCACCGACTACGAATGCCCGATCTATGGTGTTCAGAAAATGCTTGGCGAGTACGAAAGCCTTGATAAGCTCAACTATCTTGCCGCCTTGATTGACGAGCTTTCCCTGAGCGATCAAGAAAAGCTCGTTGCCATTATGGAAGCCGGATGCGATGAAGTCAGCGACATTGATGACCTCATCAATCTGACTTTCAATCTGGATTGCTATGATGTTATGCCCGGTATCAGCGACGAGTCCGATCTTGGCTATTACTACGCTCACGAAATCGGCATTTACTCCGAAAAGGATCTCGGACCGTTGGCAGACTACATCGACTATGAGCGCTATGGGCGCAACATTGCAATGGATGAGCAGGGGCGCTTTACCGATGCCGGTTATGTCCGATGCACCGGCGATAGCTGGGACAGGCAGTTCGACGGTTCTCTGGATGACATTCCTGACGAATACCGGCTCACCGGCTCTGCTGAGTCTCAGGAGCGAGACGGCAAACTGACCGTTGTAGTGGTCGAACCGGAAAAAGCTCCGCGCATTGCCGATGTCGGCTCCGATCTCAAATCGCTGCAAGACATGGTGGGCGGCTATATCGAAGCCATTTACCCCTTTGATGACCCGGTTGCCATTGTCTGCAATGAGGAAGCCAAGCTCGAAGGTCTGCCCCTCAACCGCGCACTCCGCGACGAAGATGGAGACATCTATGACATTGTTGCCGGGACATTTATGATTGTGGGGTTGACGGAAGATAGCTTTGGTTCTCTCTCCGGCGATCTTGCGCTCAAGTATGCGGAGTTCTTCAAACAGCCGGAGATGTTCGCAAAGTTGGGAGATAAAATCGTGGCGATCCCCATGATCAGTGAGGAACAGCATAAGCAGGAAGCTGTGGAACAGAAGGATTTTGAGATGAATATGGACACCTCCGGTCTGGCAGTTGCCGGTCATATCGGTACATGGCACACCATTGACCACAAAGAGGTGGACGGTCACAGCTTCTTCCTCATGGAGCATGATACCTACGGAGACGATGCCGCCTGTATCATTGTCGATGAGCGCGGCAAGCTGGTTCTCGATCAGGTCTACAACGGCTTTGATGATGACACGCTGCGTCTTCTCAAGCTCGAAGTCATGGAAGTGCCGGAAATGCCCGATCCTGCGCTGTCCGTGCAGGACATGAAGAATTACGGCTACGCATGGGCTGGTGTTCTTCCTGCCGGTCAGGAGGCGGCTGAACAGGCACTTGAAAAGGGCTGCGAGGTTTATCGGCTCTATTCGGATAACACCGAAGGCTTGTGTGTGGATGCCAAGGAGATTGCCGACCATGCTGCAAAGGGCGGGATGCTCGGCATCAGCAAGGAAAGCTGGATGGCGGCACTTGAGAAGGAAAACTATCTCAAGTCGGCTGAGATGGCAATGGAGGATGATTACGGCATGATTGACGGGATCATCAACAACGGTCCGAAGGAAGATAAAGTCCCGGAGCGCAGCGAGAAGTCCTCTATCATGGATCGGCTCAAGTCCGCAAAAGCAGATCATCCTCCAAAGGAATGCCCTCCTAAGCAAAAGCACAAAGGAGAGATAGACCTGTGAGCAAGAGTCAGAAGTGGAAGTTAGAATGGAGCTTCTATCTCGATACAGACGGGCGGCGCAAATACAATGATTTGTGCCGCCGTTGCATCCATTCCTGCAAGCAAAGTTTCAGGGCTGAAATCGTCAGATGTCCATGCTACATTTCCAAACGCAGCAGAGTAGACAGATAAGCCCGTTTTGTGTTGTGAAAAGGGTTGAAAATCAAGGATTTCTCGTCCTATAAACAGCACAGAGAAGTTGCCCTGTATGTTTTCCTATCTAAGTGTTCCCAACCGAAAGTGTAGGAATAAAGGTCGATTTTCTACCTTCCTTTGAAGGCAACAAAGTAGCACAAAGAGCCTCTGTCGATGCCCAGTCGGGTGTCGGCAGAGGCTCTTTTTTTGTGTCTTTTCCTTGAATTTTACCGTAAAATCATTCGCTAATCCATAGTGACACCATTAGCGTTTCTGTATCACTATGGTTCTAATCCATATAATATTCATGAGCGATTTAGAAAAGGAACAGGTAAACGCCCATGATTGATAAACGAATAGGAAAGCGCGTTAAGCAAGCCCGTGAGCGTCTTGGTATTACACAAGAGGATCTTGCAGAAAAGACCGGTTTGACCACAAATTATATTTCCACCGTCGAGAGAGGGATGTCATTTCCGCGTTGCGAGAAGCTGATTATTTTGCTCAATGGCTTGGAGACATCCGCTGATTCAATTTTCTGCGATGTCTTAGCGCATAGCGGAGAGGCAAAAGCCTCAGAACTCTCAAAGAAAATTGCTGATCTTCCTCCCGAAGCGCAAAAGCGTATTTTGCAAATGGTTGAGTTGATGATTCAGCAAGAGAAAGATAACATGAAGTAAGCTCATTGAAGGCTGCGTGATTTTTCACGCAGTTTTTTCTTTTGCCGACTTATTTCTACAAATTTCTTGATTTTCTATGCTATAATATATGTATAAGCGATTTAGAAACACACGCTAATACATATAAGGAGATCAAGAATATGAAAAGTTGTGCCTTCACCGGACACAGACCTCAAAATTTACCCTTTGGCTTTCGTGAGGATGATGAACGCTGCACTGCGCTCAAAGAAACCCTAAAAAAACAAATTATTTCTTTGATTACAGATGAAAATGTCACCCACTTTATCTCTGGCATGGCTCTCGGCGTTGATATGTACGCTGCCGAGATCGTTCTGGAACTGAAGAAGACTTATCCAGGCATTACGCTTGAGAGTGCTATACCGTGCGAAACACAGGCAGCCAAGTGGAATGCAGCAATGCGCGAAAGGTACTATGGCATTGCTGCTCAATGTGATAAAGAAACGCTTCTTCAAACGCACTATACTCCTGACTGCATGGACAAGCGCAATCGGTACATGGTAGATCACGCTGATTACATCATTGCAGTATGGGATGGCAAGCCCAGCGGTACAGGCAAGACAGTGATGTACGCCCAAAGCAAGGGAAAGGTAATCATCAAAGTCAATCCGGCAACACTCACGGTTGAACGGTTATAAATGCCAAAAACGCCTCCACAAATCAATCCTTGCTTAAATCGCAAAAATTATTTCTACAATACAAACGCAGTACACGATTCCGCGATTGTGGAATCCGTGTACTGCGTTCATTTTTTTGTGCAGCCTTTCACGGCTCAAGAAGAAGTCACTCTGTTTCGGAAAGTCGAATAGTGCCTCCTATGAACAGCGCATCGAGTCAATGAATTTGAATCGCCGGAAACGGTTATTCGTTTCTGCTGCACTGTAAAAGCCGAGTCAGAACTGAATAAGATTACAGGAGATCATTCAGTAAATTCATACACTTGACCTTCTGTTGGAGGTTTGCACTTCCGTAGACATTCAGTGTAAAGGACACATTCTTATGACCGAGGATTTCAGAGAGCGACTTTATATCAAACTCCGGTATCTCAATCGCCCTGACTGCGAATGTGTGTCGGATCTCATGGAATTTTACCTTTTCCAATCCGTTCCGTTTCAGGAAACGGGTGAAGAACTGCCGATAAGTACGAGGCTCTGTCGGCTTTGTTTTGCCGGTCAAGAAGTAGTGGTTAGGGTTATCCGTGTAGAACTTCTTGATAATGTTCATCAGAAGAGACGGAACAGGGATCGTCCTTGCAGAAGTTTTCGTTTTGGGCGGTCCGATGTGAAGATAGGACTCGCCCTTCTTTTTGTCATAGATGCGCTGAACAGTCTTATTGATGCTGATGGTCTTATCCGTCAACGAGATGTCCTTCATCTGTAATCCGCAGAGTTCTCCAATGCGTACTCCGGTAAAAAGTGCAATTAGAATGCCAGCGGTCTTCCTGTTCAAGTTCATGTAGATGCACTGAATCAGCGCTTGCTCCTGATCTTTTGAGAGAGAAACAACCTTCTTAATGCCAAGTTCCTTCGGGTACTCGATGAGATCCCAGTTCAGCAGCGGAATCGCCCTTTCTTTGTACGCAAACTCCATTGAAAGTCTGAGAACGAGGATCACATCCCGGATGGTCTTTACCGTTAGCCCTCCGGTCTTGTCCAACCTACCGGCATCATGGAGATACGAAATGTAGCTCTGGATGTCCGTTTCAGTGATGCTGCCGATCTTACGCTTGCCGAAGTATGGAATAAGATGATTTTCGGCAATCAGCGTAAAGCTGGCATGGGTTGACGGCGTGATCATTGGCTGCTTTTGATTTAGCCAAGTGTTCACAAGCGTCTTGAATTGTGTATTGTTAGTCATATTGACCACCTCCACGAACATTATCCGTTGGAGGGATAATCAGGGCAGTATATTCCTCAAGTAACGGTCTTGAGAAGCGCCCGAAACTTCGGTTTCCGGGCTTTGATGAACCGTACAGATCGGCACAATTAGGCGATATAGCGGCTCTGGTAAATCGCACTGATCCAAAATCTAATGCGCCGATCATGATGCTCAGTGCCGGAAAAGGCTTTATCATGCAGTCCGAAAAGTATTCACGAGACAATGCCGGTCAAAGTCTCAAGAAATATATTCTCCTAAAGAAAGGCGAATTGGCATACAATCACGGTGCATCAAAAGCAAAACAGTATGGCTGTTGTTACGAGCTGACCGAAGATGAGGCGCGTATTCCGTATGTCTATCATTGTTTCAAGGTCAGTGGCACAGAACATACGCCCTATGTTGCTACTGCCTTAAATAATCCTAAGATGGATAGACAGCTTAAACGCCTTGTTTCTTCAAGCGTTCGTATGGACGGGTTGCTGAACATCTCTTTTGATGATTACATGAGTGTGATTCTTCGCTTGCCTTCGTTGAAAGAACAAACTCATATTGCTGTTTTTCTAAAAAAACTTGATGAGCGGATAACTGCGCAAGAGAAACTTGTGGAATCCCTCAAGAAGTATAAAAGAGGACTCGTTTCGCAAATATTGAAGCAGAGACTTGCAATCTCTCACGAAGATGACGAATGGAAAGAAGTATGCCTAAGTGATGTGGCAGAAGGTTTTGAGTACGGTTTGAATGCTGCCGCAACTACTTATGATGGAAAGCATAAATATATAAGGATTACCGATATAGACGATGATACTCACGCATATATAAATCAAGATCCCGTTTCTCCTTCTGGTGCTTTTGAGGAAAGATACCGAGTTAGAGAGAATGACATCTTATTTGCTCGTACTGGCGCTTCTGTTGGCAAAAGCTATCTTTATCGTAAAAATGATGGTGATTTATTCTTTGCCGGATTTCTCATTCGCATCCATGTTAAAGAAGGTGTGGACGGTGAATATGTCTTTCTAAACACTCTAACAGAAGAATATGACAAGTGGGTTCTGCTGGAATCTGCTCGATCTGGACAACCCGGAATTAACGCTGAACAGTATAGGAAGTATCGCTTCAAATTGCCATCCCTCAATACGCAAAGGCGAATTGCGACCATTGCCCGAAATATAGATGTGCAAATTCAAAAAGAAGCCCTGCATTTGCGTCTCCTTCAAAAGCAGAAAGCTGGTTTGTTACAGCAGCTCTTCATATAAAGAGTTGCTGCAACAAAGCTCTGCGTTGGTTATTTTGAAGCATTAGCATTCTTTCTTGAGTGGATATTTGAAAATCAAAGCTCATAAGAAAAGAAGCAATTTTTATTTGTGTTTGTTTATCAGGAACCATACATTTGAGCCTTAGTAGCTTGTTAACAGCAAGACCGGGTTGTGCGCCCTGATCTGAATACTGACCAAGTTTCATGTAGTCGAGCAGGTACAGCAAGAACTTAGTTTCATTTGCTTCGTTTGCTTGAACTGCAATGGCGTGTTCGGACAAGTAGTTTTTCCCCTGAATAAGACGCACATTTCCGCATAATGCGCCTTGTCTACCAACCACGACATATTCACCGTCATGGCTATATTGATTGCAATATCCTCGAATGCCATTACCACCGTAAACGGGATAATTTCCATTTTGGTGGATGAGCGTTGCTGAAATATTTCGTCCGCTTCTGAACTCAGAACACAGCTCAGAAAGTGTATGTTCCGTCCATGAAGATGTAACGGCAAACGCCGTGCTTTTGCCGGAAAGAATGTGGGTAACAGCACCTCTTTTATACTTCTTGAGACTGTCCACGAGAGACTGCTGTGCCTCAATTCGACGCTCTAACGCAATCATGAAGTCTGCGATTTTTCTCTGCTCCGCTAAATCCTGCGGAATGTAATGCTTTGTGTCAAAGAACTCATCAGTTGGCACATTCAAAAGCCCGTGATTTCTCGCTCCTTCGGCAGAGATCATGTAAATCTCACGATACCATTTGAGCGAATCGAAGTAGGCTTTTATAAAATCAGAATCGTGTTTCTTGAGTGCAAAGCAGATGTAGAGTGTTGAAAGCGCGCCCATATCATAGCGGTCAAGACGCTTGACGGAGCCAAAATCGTACCCGACTGAATAACTCTTGTTGTAGGCATATTCACCATTCTTCAAGAGATAGTAGCCACTCATGTCTTTGCTGGCTACGGTCTTATTGAAGTAGCTGATCTGATCCACAAGCCCGTCTTTGGACGAAATTGTGAGTGGCAGACTCGTTTCGTTATTGGTATTCTTCCGCGTGACACGCTCTGCAAAATCTGAAAGTTTCTCAGCTTTCCACGGCTCATCGAAGCCCGGAAACCGGAGTTTCGGACGCTTCTCAAGACCGTTACTTGAGGGCTATTTCAGCAATCAAATAGAGGCTTGTAGCAAAGGTAAATCCCTTGCGGTAGCAGAGATATTCCGCTACTGCAAGGGATTTTGTCGGTCATATAGCTCCATTCTGCTTGCTTGATCAGAAGTATAAAAGAGGATTGCTCCATGATGTTTTATCAGAGAAAATCAAAATTACGACAGAAACATGGACGGAACATAGAATCGGAGAATTTCTCCATTCAAAAAGCATCAAACAACTTCCAACAACAGATGCTCCGTTGATGGCATTTACCGCAACAGGCGGTGTGTGCGACAAGGGCGAACGGTATGATCGTGGTTTTTTGGTGAAAGATGCAAGCTCAAAGTTATATAAGAGAACTGACTTGAACGATTTCATTTATAGTTCCAATAACCTTGATGTCGGCTCAATAGGACTTAACCTGTATGGCTCTGCCGTGATCTCTGATGTATATGAGATATTCTCCATAAAAGATGCCGATCCGTGGTTTATCAGCGAAGCTATTAAACAAAAGCCGATTATGAGCCGTATTCTAAAATATCGACAAGGCTGCCTTTATGGACAATACAGGATATATGCCGAAGACTTTTTAGGTATTTTTGTTAAAATCCCTTCGTATGAAGCTCAGAAGAAAATTGGAGCTGTTTTTTCAAAAATTGACGGCAAAATCATGCAAGAACAAATCCTACTGGATTGTTTAGAAAAGGCAAGAACATTTTTCTTACAGCAACTTTTCATATAAAGAGCTGCTGCATCAAGCCATGGCGTATCTTAGATAGAGACATTGATATGCTTTCTGCTGCGCCTATTAGCATGTCAATGGAACTCAACAGCTTAACTATCTGTTCCTGCCTTGCTCTGTCTGGGATAGGGATGATGCAATCTGACAGAGCAGACTTGCTTATTTCTCGGAATGTGTTGCCGGAAGCATACTTTTCGCACCATGGCTTAATGATGATTTGCATATAATACAGATACTCAGATGAAACTCTATCAGTGTGAGGAATCAACGACTGAAAGCCCTGATTGGTGCTGCACTCTCGTTTTGCAATGGACATCTCGCCCAAGGTAGCACGGGTTGTCAATAAAACCGTTCCAATGGGAAGCAGTTTTGCGGATGAGTTATCCAAGCCAATATCACTTAATTTGCGAACACTGTTGTTGACATATTTTGTTTTACCAATCTCAGAGGGGGTGAACCATTCCACTGTATTTCCCCAATATTCTGTATGAAGAGTGTCAGGTGTTCCTCCACCGACAATTTCACATACCGAGCCAAGTCTGCAATTATAGCTATTATCAATTTGAGAGAGTATCTGGTTATTGACACCTCTTTTATACTTCTTGAGCAGTTCAATCTGCATTTGAATTTTTGCTATTCTTTGGTGTAAGAGCTGCATAAAAGAGTTTATTTTCTCCTGCTCTAACAAGGATGGGATTGCTGTTTCATAAGCTAAAATGTGTGCCTTATCTCCACGAGGCATTTTCGATCCCTTAACACCGCTCATAACATAATCTATGAAACGGTCCTGCTCAATGATGTTGTTCAAAAAAGCGGGAGTAATATCTAAGGGACAGAGTGCAAGGACATCGGTGCTACAAGCCCCATCGTGTGTAGCAAGCCACGCTTTTCTAAGGTATGGACGAATATTTGCAAGCAAAGTGTCACCAACGCAAAACTCTACCCCACTTATATCTTCTTCGGAGGTATAAGGGATAATTCCAGCAAAGTTCTGCAACATATTTTCGGTGCTGATGTATTTCAATTTTGAAACGCAAATCTTGTTTTTACGATATTCAGATATATCTTGAAGCGAAACCATCTTCCACGGCTCATCGAAGCCCGGAAACCGGAGTTTCGGACGCTTCTCAAGACCGTTACTTGAGGATACATTTGCCATAATTATTTGCCCTCCACATCAAAGGGGAAATCAAGTCCCAGCTCATCGAAAAACGGTTTCAGTTGTGCGTCGATGCCTTTGATTTCAGCCTGAATATTGCGGATTTCTGCTGCAACAGCATTGAGGTCGATTTCCTCTTCCGGCTCAAAGGTATCAACATAGCGAGGGATGTTCAGATTGAATCCGTTCTCTTCAATCTCCTGCATAGTGGCAACATGGGCGTACTTATCGACATCCACACGATGCTCGTAGGTTTCGACGATCTTATCAATGTCGCACTCGCGGAGGATATTCTGATTCTTTCCGGCTTCAAAGTCGTTGGACGCATCAATGAAGAGGATGTTATCAGAGTTGCCGTTGCGCTCCCTCTTGAGGACAAGAACACATACCGGAATGCCCGTGCCAAAGAAAAGGTTTGCAGGAAGACCGATAACAGCGTCCAGCACATTCAGCTTTTGGATCAGGTGCTTACGGATCACTTCTTCGGCTGCGCCCCGGAACAGAACGCCGTGAGGCAGCAGGACAACAGCTCGTCCGTCTTCGTCCATGTGGTAAACCATGTGCTGCACAAAAGCAAAGTCAGCCTTGCTCTTAGGCGCAAGTTTGCCGTATTCATTGAAACGCTCGTCCTCCATGAAGTGCATATCAGCAGACCAATTTGCAGAATACGGAGGATTTGCAACCTGAACACGGAACTTCATGTCTCCGAAGTAGTCATGCTCAAGCGTATCGCCATTGTAGATATTGAAGTTGCGATACGGGATGCCGCGAAGGATCATGTTCATTCGGGCAAGGTTATAAGTGGTCGAGGTCAATTCCTGACCGTAGTAGTTACGCACATTTGCATAGTTCTTGAGGCGAAGCAGCAGAGAGCCGGAACCGCAAGTCGGATCGGCTGCGTCCTTAACATCGGTTAAGCCAAGACAAGCAAGGCGGCACAGCAGCTCGGCAGGACCCGAAGGCGTATAGAACTCACCGGCTTTCTTACCGGCTGTGGCAGCGAACTGACCGATCAGGTACTCGTAGGCATTGCCTAACACATCAATCTTCGTGTCATCCACGCTGAAATTGATCTCGTCCAGCGAAGCAATGATTTTCGCCATGACAGCACTTCTATCTTTAACGGTATGCCCCAGCTTCGTAGAATCGAGCTGCATATCGGAGAACAATCCGTCAAAGTCTTCCTGCGAATCGTTGCCGATAGTGGATTCCATCAGAGCGTTGATTGCTTTCTGCAAGAACTCAATGTCGAAGGAACGGTTCTCAACCATCTTGACCATCTTGCGGAACAAATACTCCGGTTCGATGATGTAGCCGAGGTCACGCAGAGCTTCTTCTACGATGGCAGCCTTGTATTCTTCGTCATTCCAAGCATCCTCGTAGCTGATATTATCGTCTTTGAGAAGATTAACCATGTACTTCTCGGTCTTGTCGGAGAGGTAGTAATAGAAGATCATGCCCAAGATATAGTTCTTGAACTCGTATGCCTCCATATTACCTCTCAGGGCATTTGCCATCGCCCATAGTTTGTTGCAAAGCTCTTTCTGGTGAGCCTGAATAGAATTATCCATTGTTCTCTCTCCTTATTGGTATTTCTCAGTGTGCTGCCGGATAAATTCGACGATCCGGTTGACCAAAGACCTCTTCTTGAGCAGCGGCATGGGCTTCTCAATGCGGTCACGGATGTTTCCTGCATCCATTGTGCCGGAAAACTCATACTCAGAGATGATGTCCGTCAGCATGGAGGAATCAATATCCTCAGTCTTTGCGAAAGCAACGATCTCTTCTCGTTTCGCTTCATTTTCAAAGTCGTTGTATGCAGCGTCAATCTCATCTGCACTTTCAAGTCCAACAACGACACGATCCAAGAACGCTTGAAGAATTTCAACCTTGCGAAGCAACTGCGGGTTATCCGTCCTGCTCAATTCTTCCTTGATGTGCTTGATGTCGTAGTCTTTCTGCTTCTTGTCATCAAAGTGGATGTTGCGGATCAAGTTCATGATATAGGCAACATTGATGCGGTCACTCTCCATGATCTCAATGCAGAAGTCCACATCATTCAGGACAGATACGACTTCTCGATCAGTTTTTTGCCGGGAGTAAAGCATCAGATACTTGCTCTTGTAGTCCTGATACTCCTGCTCGGACATGATGAGTGCATCCTGATCAAAGCTGAACTCAATGAATGTCTGCAAAGATTGGAGGTATTTTGTCAGCTCGCGGAAAGTGATGACAAACTTCTTCTGGTCATCCTCGCTCTGCATGGTATCGACGGACTCAGGATAGAGTGCCACTTCCTTGAGCTTCATAACCATTTCATTGAACTTCTCAACAAAATACTGATAGCCCGGAACGACAATGCCGGAGGTGTCCTGACTCTTGGAGAAGAGCGTCAGCGCATCATCTGTCCGTTTCTTGAGGTTGCGGTAGCAAATGATGATACCAAACGGTTTTGTTTCTTTCTCGACACGGTTCGTGCGAGAATAGGCTTGCAGCAGATCATGATACTTCAAATCCTTGTCCACATACAGCACAGAGAGCTGCTTGCTGTCAAAGCCGGTCAGGAACATATTTACGACAATGAGAATGTCCAGAGACTTCGTTTTCTTGCCTTTGACACGATCTGAAATATCCTTGTGATACGCGGAGAAGGTGTCGGTAGAGAAATTCGTGCCGTACATCTCGTTATAGTCCTTGATGATACGCTCCAAGGCATCTCGGCTATGCTCGTCCTTGCCCTCGGCATCTTCGTTCTGCCCATAGGAGAAGATACCGCTGATGTTCAGATCGTGTTTGATCTTCTTGAAGATGTCGTAATATTTGACAAGAGCTTCAATGGAGGAAACAGCAAAGATAGCCGTGTACTGACCATTTCTCGTTTTGGCTTTGTGGTTCTGGACGATGTGGTTTGCAATGAGGGACATTCTCTCATCCGACATATAGAGTTCGCCAACATCAATCGCGTCAGCCAATGTCGGATCGTCCCAGTCAAAATCGCCTTCCATCGTCTTTATGTACTCAATATGGAAACCGAGGACATTGTTATCGAAGATAGCATCCTTGATCAGATAGTTATGCAAACATTCCCCAAACAGCATTTCGGTGGTCTGTGTGATCTTGCCCTCCGTCTTTCCGTTCACTTCAAAACGGGGCGTACCGGTAAAGCCAAAGAACTGCGCTTTCTTGAAATGCCGAACAATATCCTTGTGCATATCTCCGAACTGGCTGCGGTGGCATTCATCAATGATGAAGACAACCTTTTCGTCACGGTATGCGTCCATTACCTTTTCGTATTGAGGACGCTTAACGGCATTTGCCATCTTCTGCATCGTCGTGACAATGAGCTGCCGGTTCTTATCCTTCATTTGCCGCACAAGAATGTCTGTGCGATCTGTGACATCCACAGAGCCAGCCTCAAACTTGTTAAACTCTTCGGTGGTCTGAGAGTCCAAGTCCTTACGGTCAACAAGGAAGATAACCTTCTTGATGTTCGGATTGGCTGCGAGGATTTGAGCTGTCTTAAAGGATGTCAGCGTCTTTCCTGCACCGGTGGTATGCCAGATATAGGCGTTGCGATTTGTGAGCGTAGCCTGCCTTATAAGGGCTTCTACGGCATACACCTGATAGGGGCGCATAACCATCAGAATCTTATCCGTATCGTTCAGGATGGTATAGCGTGTCAGCATCTTGATGATGTGATCCCTTGCCAGAAAAGAGATTGAGAAGTCCTTCAGGTTGGTAATACGGATGTTGTTGAAATCCGTCCAGAAGAAGGCGAGGCTATACATCAAGTCCCTGTCGGAGTTGGCAAAGTATTTGGTATCAACGCCGTTGGAGACAATGAAAAGCTGAATGAAGTGATATAGTCCGTTATAGGAGTGCTTCTTATAGCGCATGACCTGATTGACTGCTTCTCGAATGTCAATCCCCCTGCGCTTTAACTCGACCTGAATCAACGGCAAGCCATTCACAAGAATCGTTACATCATAGCGGTTGACATACTTGCCTACAACCGTTGTCTGATGTGTAACTTGGAAGATATTCTTGGTGTGATCCTGATCGAAGAAGGAAAGGTAAACCTTCGTCCCGTCCTCACGCTCAAGGACAAACTTGTCTCTCAGAATTTTTGCGCTCTGGAACACGGACTTTCCAAGCATGAGGTTAAAGATACGCTCCCACTCTTTATCGGTGATAGGCGTATCAAGTTTGGGCGCATTGAAGGCTTCAAACTGAACTTTGAAGTTCTCCACCAATGCGTCATAATCAGGAATATCGACTGTGCTGTATTCCTGCTTGTTTAGCTGCTCTATGAATTGTTGCTCAAGAGCCGCTTCGCTCTGGTATGCCATATCTTCATCTCCAATACTTGAGGATCATTTTTGGTTGCCAACCGATCCTCATTTTATTCTATCACGGCTACTGTCCGATATAACGGACTCATTTTCGTCTTATTTCCAATGTCACATCGCCATTATCCGCAATGGACATTTGCATCGTTTTCAAATACTTGTCCACAAACTGTTTCTGTTCCGAAGAACTCATTTCAATTCGAGTCGCTCTTAACGCCTCTGTGAACATCTCGTAGATATTCAGCCGCACCGCCTGATCTATGTAATGATACATCTCTTTGAACAGGGCGCCGATCTTAATATCCTCTGCATTGCCGGAGTAGAAGTCATCAATGTAGCAATAGAATATACCGGCATTGACAAGTGCGTTCTTCAAATCCGGTCCGCAGTTTTCGCGCTCTATCATGACAAGGAACCGAGCCTCCGGTAAAGAAGAAATCAGTCCCCAATAGTCGGAGTCGCTGGACACCAAAATAAAGGAATCCACATTGTTTTTGTAATGCTCCTGACAAGTTCGGGCAATCAGCATCACATCGACCAGAGACTTGTTCTGCTTTACCCGTTCGGTCATCATGTGTTCGACCGGGATGTGGGTAAAACTATCCAGAATACGCCAAGCAGATGCACTATGCACATCATCAAACAGGATGATGGATGCTATCTTCTGTGTGTACTGATAGTCAAGATTCTTGAGCGTAGCGCAGAGCTTGTACGGATCAGAGTTTTCACAATCTACCACTACGACAACCTTTTCGCTGCTACCAATAAACTCGTAGATGCTTCCTTTAATGTAACTTCCAGCATCAGAAACTTTACTGTACTCTGTAAAGTAGTCACCGTTCATTTGATAAAGCAGCGTCACGAATTTTTTATCGTTATAGAGCAGATTGCCGACATCCTCCGGTTCCCAGTTTATATACATCTGGTAAGGATAAAAGAGCAAGTGAGCGTAATAAATATCTGCTGCTGCTTTTGTCCCTTCCTCTTTCAAGCCATCTGGCATGAGAAAGAGGTTTTTTACATACAGCCAATTCAGCCAAAGAGGAAATAGCTTCTTGCAATTATTGATCCGATCAGAAATCAGCTTGTTTATCTCAACGATATGCTGACTTAGCTTCGTGCTGGACTTCTTTATAAAACTAATGCCATCCGCATTTAGTTGTTGAAGGCTATCCTGCGGCACATATTCCGGCATACTGCTGATTGAGAGATAACTAAACTTCATGCGCTCGTTGATATGCTTGAAGTTTCTTTCAATCGCTGTCCTTATGATACACAAATGACGGATTATCCGTGCCGTTTTGTCTGCATCAAGTTTTTCGTATATCTCTATTTTGGGTGCTTCATGCTCATTATCAAAAATTCGTTTCGGAACACCAATCAAATATGCAACCTTAGAAACAATTTCATAGGTGCTGTCTTTGTAGGTGACTCGATCATCTGTGGGAAACGCCTCCGCTTCAACGAGGGCATTTTTCTCAGTCACAGCATTCTCAAGGACATCCATATATGCTCCTTTCGCTGAGGTATTTTTCTCTACCTATAACAAAATAGCCGCACGAAAACTCGGACCTACTTCTTGCCCGTTCGCACAGCTTCACATATATCTCCAATGTCACAATTCAAATAGTCGCAAATGCGCAGCAGAACAGAGAGAGCTACATCCTCGTTCTTATTGAGCTTACTCATCGTGCCAGGAGACAGCTCTATATCCTTGCGTAAAGTTGATTTTGGGATCTCTCTTTCAATGAGCATGACCCATAATTTCTTATAGCTTATCTTCATAAAAGCACCTCTCTCAAACGCTTATAGTGAGACTCATTATATTATACACCAAACGCTTCAAATTTTCAATACGATGCTCCAAAAATTCAAAATATATTTCAAGTTCATGGAGCGCATTACGAAGAAGAAAGCCTGAGCCGATTTATTCATACGGCTCAGGCTTTGGTGGTTATTCCAACTCGCTACTTTTGGCTTTTTCATGCTCCTGTGAAAGCGTTGGACTGAGGAAATCATCGACATTTGCCTTCATGGTATCAATCACTTTAGCCTCTTTTTTGAGCCTTGCTCGTTCGTCGTAGAGACGCTGCTGCTCTTCCAAAAGGCGTTGCTGCTCGGCTTGCAGAGACTTCATACTTGGAAGTTTTTCACCATCTTGCATAGCAAGCAATGTACTCTTTGCTGCTTCAAAAACGACAAGCTCTGCCTCGTGCGCAGCTCGAAAACTCTGCTTGTTCTTCGTCTTTGAGTAGGCATCATTGACCGGCTTGAGCTTTTGATAGGTTGAGATATTCTTGATAAGCGGCTGCACCTTTCGGAGCTGCGCTTCAACGACTTTCAAGTCAGCGCCGGTACGCTCATAAGAACTATGGATGTCTTCGACTTTCTTTTCAAGATCGGCATATTGAAGTAGCTCGTTCTCAGTGAGGTAATTGAGCGTTCTGGCGGCTTCTTTGAGGATCTTAATCTTCATTGAATGCTCAAAGCCCTTGCTGTCGATCTGCTTAATTCTGTTTTGAATATCGCTGATGAGAGAGATGTTCTTCCTACCGTTCTGCATCTGCCGTCTGCGGGCATTGCGTCCTTGAATGCGTTCCTTGATCCGGTCCTCGGTGTAGTTATCTCCGATGGTTTTTGCACGGGTGAAACGCTCTTGCCCTTCGGCACGGAAGGAGATGTATTTGCCGGTTTTGATTTCATATCCGGCGTCCTGCATCAGCTTCAAAAACTCATCGTAGTCCTTTGCTGTGATCACACAGCGATCAATGGTCTGCTTGAGTTTTTGCTTCCAACTTGTACCGCGTTTGGCTTCGGTGTATTCCTTGTAGTCCATGCCTTTTCCCTGAGAGGGAGGAATAACTGACAGCCCGTGTTCAGCACATATCTCATCACTGAGATGCCGCATCTCACGATAGGTTTTCTTATTGCTTCGGTACGCATGGAAGTCAACATAGTTGACAGCGTTAAAGATAATATGATTGTGGCAATGCCCCTTGTCGATGTGCGTTGCAATCACATACTCGTACTTTCCCTTGAGCCATTCGTCGGCAAACTGCTTACCGATTTCATGCGCTTGTTCCGGCGTGACTTCATCAACCGCAAAGGATTGGATCAGATGTCGGGCGATCACCTTCGGCATCTGCATTCCTTGTTGAGCAGCAAGATTTCTTGTCCACTCAAATTCCTTCGCTGCGGCATCGCTTGCAGCGCAACCATAGGAAGAGACATAGAGCTGGTCATCTGTTTTCTGCGGATCAAGAATGTATGCGAGAGCCTTGTTCACAGTTCCTCGGATTGGCTTGATTTTAGTAATCGCCATATCTCAGCCTGCCTTTCTTTCAGCTCTGCAACATCGTCCTCATAGAAGTGTCCTGTGGAGTTGATTCGGCGGCAAATGTGGTTGATATTTGCCGCTGCGCGAGATACTGCTGCGGCAAGTTTCTTCTGCTGCGTGTAGTCCACTTTGATGATGTAACCGTCAATCGCCATCTTGCGAAGATACGCTCCCATGTTGTTTGTACCAAGCTGTTTCATCTTTCCTTTGATAATCCGTTTCTCGTCATCTGAAACAAAGAAGAGTATCTGATTTGGTCGTGTTCTGTTTGCCATAAGCGGTTTGTCCTTTCATAAAGATAGAGGGTTTGGGAGACATCCCAACAAGCATTTTCTGGATTAAGGGGAGGGTTTCCTTAATCCAAAATCGCCGTGTGTATATACACCGGCTGTGCTTGCTATTCTCTAAAATCGTAATCTTAGTTGGAAGTCCCCCGTAAAATACCCCTTCGTAATACAACGGACAAATTCCGCGTTTTTGTCTCACGCATAAAAGAAAAAGACGCTCGAAAGCGTCTTTTTAGTATTGTTCAAGCGATGAGAAAGCATCACTCTCAATAGTCAGAATGTCATCCATCGGGATCTTCGTGCCGTCCTGCATGGTAATCAGCCGCTCAAAATCATCCAGCTTTTTCACGATGCCTGTTGCTTCAAGATAAGCACCACCGGCTTTTCTCTCATCTGCTTTGAAGTATGTGACTGCTACCTCCGGCTCATCTTCAAGATGCTCCACAAGAAACTGAAACTTCAAATTTAGGTTATGGAGTTCTTCATCATCCAGCTCGATCTTTGTGTCAGTCAGACGCCCGGTTTCTTTGATAGCAGCATCATAACCGGTGAGAGCTGCGAACGGAGAAAACTGAGCTGCACGATCTGACATCGGCATTTGTGGACGAGTGGTAGAGACATGATGTGGAAGGTTGATAATGTCCTCGTATTGATTCAATCGGTTGCCTCCTTTGTAAATGCAAGGTCAGATAGATTTTTGAAGGTAAACCATATCTACCAACTGAATACCACACTCAAAAATCGGATGATCATAATTATCTGTAAAAAACTCAGGAATTATATGTGAGCGTACAAATCCGCATTTTTCATAAAACGGAATAGTCAACGGGCTATCACCCGTACCTACTTGCAAAACCTCAAATCGTCCACTGTATTCTCTTGCAATGAAACTGATCAACATTTTCGCATAACCCTTGCCCTGAAACTCAGGCTCCGTAGCAATGTTTTTTATTTCGAGAATGCCGTTTCCTTCATCTGTCACAACACACTCACACTTTACTCCGTTGTCTTCGAGGACATACATTCGTCCTCTATCAAGATAGCGATCTATCATATCTTCCTGCTCGTCAGCTAATAATAGTAAATTCAGATATTCTTTCTTGTTTTCGGTTATCTCTTTTATCATCATCTTTTCCATAGCCATTTTCTTACGCCTTATGCCCACCAATCTGCTCATTGCGGTCCTTTGCGGTTGCGCCTTCCTCCAAGTTCATGCCTTTGAGTATGGCGTTCTTTCCATACTTCTTCTTGATGATGAGCATTGCCTGTTGCATTTTCTTTTCCCGATCCAGCTCTGCTTTTTCGCGCTTTCGTTGTGCTTCTAAGGCAGTGAAATCTGTGAAGAGATCAAGCTGCTCATAGCCTCCGTTTTTCACTGGCGCGTCTGCTTCTGGAACAACATGATTTGCTGTGATATTCAGCCGACGCACAAGAAGATTCTTGTCCACGATCCTATCAAAGAGTTCTGCCGTAGCACACATTATTTTCTTCGTAGATGATGTGTGACCGTCAAGATTGATTGAGCCGTGTGCCTGTTTTGGTATCTGCCGTCCGTAATGGTCTTTTACAACTGTCCCGTGATATTTTCGGCTTCGTTCGGGATCGGTGAGGTTTTCTATATCGTAGCCAACTGTGATGACGATTTGATCTGTCACAAGTCCTTTGTCCACCAAGTCCAGCACGAGAAGATCAGCCATCTCACGGAGGACGAGCTTTGCCTTTTCAGCCTCATAGGGGCAATGCAGGACTTGTCCTGAGCCTAAGCTGTTGGTGCTGGGCTTGTAGGCTTTGATTGCTTCAACCGTGCAAGGCTCCCAGCCCCACGCATGGTCGATCAGCAGTTCTGCGTTCTTGCCGAAAAGTTTGTAAAGTAAGTCCTCATTTTTCACCGAGCATCGGGCAACATCGCCCATCGTAAACATTCCGTTTTCTTCGAGCTTCTTTGCATAGCCTCTACCGACTCTCCAAAAGTCTGTGAGCGGCTGGTGCGTCCAAAGCTCACGGCGAAACTTCATCTCATCCAACTCTGCAATGCGAACACCTTTTTTATCTGCCGGAATGTGCTTTGCCACAATATCCATCGCAACTTTGCTGAGAAAAAGGTTTGTTCCAATCCCGGCGGTTGCGGTGATACCGGTTGTCTCAAGCACATCCAAGATCATCTTCATCGCAAGGTCATGTGGCGTGAGATGATAGGTGTTCAGATAATCCGTCACATCCATGAACACCTCGTCGATGGAGTAAACCACAATGTCTTCCGGCGCAACATACTTCATGTAGACCTCATATATCCGCGTACTGATCTCCATGTACCGAGCCATTTGCGGCGGTGCGATGATGAAGTCAATCGCAAGCTCAGGATTAGCTTGCAGCTCAGAAAAGAAATGCGATGATCCTTCGAGCTTTCGTTTCGGTGCATCGTGCTGTCTTCCTGCGTTCGCTTCTTTGACACGCTGCTTCACCTCAAACAATCTGCCGCGTCCTGAAATACCATAACTCTTGAGGGATGGTGTAACAGCAAGGCAAATGGTTTTGTCTGTCCGGCTTTCGTCAGCGACAACAAGGTTTGTGTCCAGAGGATCTAAGCCTCTGTCACGGCATTCGACGGAGGCATAGAAGCTCTTGAGATCGATTGCAATATAAGTGCGTTGTTTCAACTCCTGTGCCTCCTTTTATCACTGCATCAGTTCGACAAACTTGAATTTATAGTCCTCTCAAAACCAATTTGCTTTTTCTTCTCGAAATACGGGAATA
>OJMP01001066.1_pt1 | contig 20992 bp, 18 predicted proteins | sample 1597311 | NCBI WGS metagenome assembly OJMP01 (sample SAMEA2452134, study PRJEB22498) | human gut metagenome | biome: human feces; feature: human gut; material: feces | place: Australia | collected 2012 | reverse complement strand
TATCCTGAAACCTGATGGCACCTTGAATATGGAACAGATGCAAGAGCTGATGGATGCGGCGGGAGATATGTCTGTTACGCTGCACAGGGCTTTTGATGTGTGCGCAGATCCGATCGAGGCTATGGAACAGGCAATCTCGCTAGGAATCGATACGATCCTTACCTCCGGACAGAAGAATACCTGCCTTCAGGGTGCGGAGCTTTTGAAGGAACTGGAAACCAGGAGTCAGGGACGTATCACCATCCAGGCGGGGAGTGGCGTCGGTGCGGAAGTGATCCGCCAGCTTTATCCCCTTACCGGGATCAAGGCTTATCATATGAGCGGTAAGGTTGTAACGGACAGTGCGATGCAGTTTCGCAAGGAAGGTGTCAATATGGGCCTTCCGACATTCAGTGAATATGAGATATGGCGTACAGATATTGAAAATGTTCGTGCTGCAAAGAAAGTTCTGGAGGAATTATAATGGCTGAGGGGAAGATTTTTCTGAAAGAAAACCGTGATCGGATCGAAAAAAAATATCGGGAGCAGGTGATGGGGTTACCGCAGGCTTTTGCGGAGATTGATAAAAAGCTTGCGGAATGCACAGACGAAGTGGCTTTGGCGTGCAAATATTTATATGCGTTCATGCCGTACAGTGATATCGGAAATTACGCGTTTGAAGTATTTCTGGATTATGCGGAGAATGGCGTATATTTATGGAAGGAAAACTCCGGGGTGCCAGAGCTGCCGGAGGAAATCTTTTTGAATTATGTGCTGTTTCACAGAGTAAATGAGGAGGAGATCGCACCCTGCCGTACATTTTTCCGCAGGGAGATCGGAGAGAGAACTGGGGGAATGAGCTTCCGGGAAGCTGCCCTGGAGGTGAACTACTGGTGTGCACAGGAGGCTACCTATCATTGTACAGATGATCGTACCCTGTCTGCACTTGCCGTATACCGCAGAGGAAACGGAAGATGCGGAGAGGAATCTGTATTTACCGTTAATGCACTGAGAAGTGTTGGTGTACCTGCCCGTCAGGTATATGCACCAAAGTGGTCTCATTGTGATGACAATCATGCCTGGGTGGAAATCTGGTGCGATGGAAGCTGGTATTTTCTGGGAGCCTGTGAGCCGGAGGAGATCCTGAATAAGGGATGGTTTACCAACGCTTCCTCAAGGGCCATGATGGTCCATTCAAGAGTTTTTGATACCATGATCCCGGAGGGAGAAGTGATCGGCAAAGATGGTATGGTGACTATGCTCAACGAGCTGAAACGATATGCACTGACAAAAGAGATCACTGTGTCCGTAAAGGATTCACATGGAAAACCGGCAGAAGGTGCAGAAGTTTCTTTTGAGGTGCTGAATTATTCGGAATATGCCCCGATCGCAGAACTGAAAACCGACAGTCTGGGAAAAGTCAGCCTGACAACAGGGCTTGGAAGTATCCATATTTCTGCAAGGATGTATGCAGATGGAGAATGGCTGCATGCAGAAAACAGCATGGATACAAAAACAGAGGATTGTTGTGAGATCTGTCTGATGCCCGTAGGAAAGGAAAAGGGTATTTTTTATGAGGAGTGGACGGAGATCGATATGATCGCACCTCATGATGCACCTGTAAATAAAGATATGCCAACACCGGAGCAGAAGGAAAGAGGCAGCAGACGTCTGGCAGAGGCAAACGCTTACAGGGAACAGAAGGTAAGAAACCTGAGCAATCTGGAGTGTCGGAAATTCCTGGAAAAAGAAACTGGAGATTCTTCAATGAGAAAAAAACTCCTTGAAGTCCTCACAGAGAAAGACAGAACAGACTGTATCAGCCAGGTTCTGGAGGAGCACCTGAAATTTGCATTACCGTATGAAAAAAACATGGATGCAGATATTTTTGTACCATATGTACTGAACCCGAGAGTTGACGATGAAGTTTTGCAGAAATACAGAAAAGCGATTCTTGAGCAGCTGTCGGAAGAAGAAAAAAATATGCTGCAAAAGGAGCCGGCAAAGATCTGGAAATGGATTGAGGATAAGATCGTTTCCAGCCCGGAGAAAGAACGCAGCAGTGTGATCACCACGCCGTCCGGATGTCTGAAAACGGGAACAGGAAGCCTTCTGTCAAAGAAGAACCTTTTTGTGGCAATGGCGAGAACACTGGGGATTCCGGCACGCCTGAACCCTCATGACCGTTCCATGGAGTATATGAAAAACGGAAAATTCATCTCAGTATCTGCGGAAGCGGAGAAAAAGGCATCGATCCTTCTGAAGGCAAGTGCGGATACACAGTGGAAATATTTCCAGAACTGGAGCATCGCAAAACTGGAAGCCGGAAAATATATCACACGGAAGCTGGAAGCCGAAAATTTCAGAGATCAGGTGATGAAGCTGCCGCTGGAAGTGGGAAATTACAGGATCCTTACCTCAAACAGACTGCCAAATGGAAATATATTTGCAGCGGAGTATTATTTTGAGGTTCAGATCGGAGAAATGAAGAGGGTGGAGCTGGCATTTCGGAATGCAAACCTGGAAGACATGCTGGAGAATATTTCCATACCGGAATTTACTCTCAGAAAAGAAGATGGAAGCACCGTGAAGGCGTCAGAACTGACGGCAGATGGGAAGCATATCCTGGCGTTTCTGGAAGAGGAGAAAGAACCGACGGAGCATATCTTAAATGAGATGATGGAGCAGGAAGAAGCTTTTTCCCGATATGCGAAGAGGATCATTTTTGTAGTAAAAAGCAAAAAAGCGCTGGAGACCCCTACCCTTTCAAGAGCACTGGGCAAGCTTGGAAATGTTCAGATCTTATATGATGATTTTTCAGAGATCATCAATATACTGGGAAGAAGAATGTACGTAGATCCGGATAAGCTTCCGCTGATCATTGTGACAAACAAAAGCCTGAATGGGATCTATGCAACCAGCGGATACAATGTGGGAACCGGAGATATGCTGCTGAGACTGCTGTGACAGATATATCGGATATATACAGAAGGAACACAGGCCGTATCATCGACTGTGTCGGTGACGGTCTGTGCCCCCCCTGTAAATGCTGTGAATTATTGCAGTGGTTCAGATACTCAGAATATGAAGGCATATCGAAATGAGAATGTCCGTTGTGCTTTTCGAGATTGCCGTAATAAAAGTTGCTTTGCATTACTTAGCATCAGAAAAGAGATCACGCACGGAATCCCGGTAGATACATTCCGGCTTCAGGCGGATCGTTCTTGGAAAATCGCTGTAGTCTCCGTTCATTCTGCGAAGCAGCAGATCACAGGCCTGCTCTGCCAGGCCGTTCAGCGGCTGACGGACAGCGGTCAGCTGAGGAGAAAGCAGCATGGACAGTTCAAAATCATCAAAGGAGACAACAGACAGGTCTTCCGGGATCCGGATGCCAAGGCTGTAGATCGCTTCATAAATACCGAGGCATAGTGTATAGTTCGCAGAAAATACGGCAGTCGGACGTTCCGGAAGATTCCATAATTTCTGCATTGCCTGATATCCAAAGTCGTTTGCGTAATTTTCAGCGATGATATAATCGGGGTTAACAGGAATATCGTAGTCTTCCAGTGCCCGGAGATAGCCTTTTTTTCGTTCGCATGCGGTATAGGATGCAGGAGAACCGGTGACAAGGGCGATCTTCTGATGCCCCATTTTTATCAGATGCTCCACGATCTCGTAGGCTCCGGAGGTACAGCTGGTCTGTACACAGTCTGTACGGTGGAAATGGCTGTGTTCTTCCAGCTCCACAACAGGGATTTTGGCGTGTTCCACAGCAGAACAGATGTCCTGGTTCAGACTGAAAGAGGTAATGATAAGGCCGTCGATCCCAGAGCGGAGCATGTGAGGGACGAATCGACATGATCCTTATATTTGTCGCCGCTCATAAATGTGAGAGAATAACCGTGAGCGCGCATGGTGTTTTCTATTTTGCTCAGAAGAAAAGCATTATGCGGAGTATTGGGAGGACCGGATACCAAACCGATACGGTAAGTCTTGGAGGAACGAAGTCCCCGAGCCGTGTTTCGTGGAACGTAATTCAGTTTCCGGATCGCTTCGTCGATCTGCTTTTTGTTTTGCGGCCGTACAGTTCCGCCGTTGATATATTTTGAAATGGTGGCCAATGCCAGACCGGTTTCTCTGGCAATGTCCTTGATGGTTGCACTCATAAATCAATCCTTTCCGGATGCTGTACTGTTGTGTTCGAACAGGTCTTTTACGGAGCGCCGCGGGTGGAATACAACATCCAGCATGTCTATTTTTGGAAAATCCGTATAGTCTCCATGGATCCTTTTTAAAAGTAATTCCACAGCATGTTTCCCCATGCTTGTCAGATCCTGTGAGACGCAGGTCATAGTCGCGCTCATGGTCTTGAAAAGCGGATCATCATCAAAGCACACAAAGGAAATATCCTGAGGAACGGAAATCCGTGCCTGGCTGGCAGCGCTTAAACCGCCCATTGCGGAGAGATAGCAGTCAAAAAAAACAGCAGTAGGGGGATCGGAAGAATCCATAAGCTTCTGGAAATGCAGGTTGCTCTGGGTGATCGTTTCTGCAGTGGAACCAAAAGAAACAGGGGGAAAAGAATCCTGCTGTTTCAGAAGGTCAATGCCATTTTTCTGATATACATCCACAAAGCCCTGGATCCGCTGCTCGATGGTGTAGGAGTCCAGATACTGTTCCATGATCCAGACCTTTGTGTGGCCTTTTTCCAAAAGGTGCTCTGCCAGCAGTGCACCGCCTCTGTAATTATCAGAAATAACACAGTCTACAGGAAAATGTCTCATGGAAGCAGGAATCTGATCGAGCATTACAACCGGTATGCCGGCATTCTGTAAAAGCTGGTACAGGTCATCATGCCAGCAGGATGGGAGCATGATAACTCCGTCAAAGTGCTGGGAGATAATATCCTGTATCGTATCGATCTCCTTCTGATGTTCAAAAAAGAAAGAACAGACAATAACTGTATAGCCATGATCCGTGAAATGCTTGATAATGGAGTTGACAAGCTCGCCCCAGAAATAATTACCAAGATCTGAGATCAGGATACCGATGGTATGTGTGTTTTTAGCACGAAGAAGCTGGGCATTCCGGTTTGGGGTATATCCAAGCTCCTGAATTGCTTTTTCTATAAGGATACGATTTTCTTCCCGTATTTTTTTGTGGTTTATATATTTGGAGATCGTTGCGGTGGACAGTCCTGTCGCACGGGCGATATCATTGATCGTAACGTTCATGTAAAGCCTCCGGTTCTGATGCATTTACAGATAATATAGTATTTTCATATTATATCATGAAAAATAAAATGCCTCAATACACATGGCATTTTTTACACATAAAGTATCAGAAAAAACGAGCGTATTGTACAGAAAATTGATAAAAATGAAACGTTTAACAAAACCTGATACGAAAAAGTACACAAAAACAAGACAGAATAATTGTAAAAAATAGGAAAAATGATTTTTACCCTATGATTTTACTTGAAAAGCTGCTTCGGATGCGGTAAGATAGTCTTAACAAAAAACGAAACGTTTTACGTAACAAGAAAATCAGCTATACGAAACAAGGAGAAGGTTATGGCAGACACAAAGCAGCAGTGGTATAAAGATGCCAAATACGGATTATTCATCCATTGGGGACTTTATTCCATCCTTGCAGGAGAGTGGAAAGATCCGAAGACCGGCGAGGTCACCAAGACAGACCGTATCGCAGAGTGGATCGAGAACAATCTCAACATTGACAAGGAAGATTACAGAAAGCTGAAAGATGAGTTCCATCCGGACAAATTTGACGCGGACATGTTTGTGAAAAGAGCGAAAGAACAGTGGGGTGTTAAATATATCGTTCTTACTTCCAAGCATCACGAGGGATTCGCAATGTACGATTCCAAAGTCAGTGATTTTAATGTAGTGAAGGCTGCAGGAAGAGATATCTTAAGAGAGCTTTCCGATGCTTGTAAGAAATATGACATGACAATGGGTATCTATTATTCACAGGCTCAGGACTGGGATGATGACAATGCCTATAAGAAGGATTACGAAGACAAGAACGAATGGAAGCCGGAATTCCGTACATACTTCGATGAGAAATGCAAGCCGCAGTTAAAAGAGCTTCTTGAGAATTACGATAATATTTCCCTGATCTGGTTTGATACTCCGATGGGAATGACCGCAGACGAAGCTCAGGAATTAAGAGACTGGGTTAAGGGTATTAAGCCTGACTGCATCATTAGCGGACGTATCGGACACCAGAAGGGCGATTACATGACCACCGGTGATAACTTTATCCCGCGTCTTCCATACGACGGTGACTGGGAAGTACCGGCAACTGTAAATGATACATGGGGTTATAATAAATACGATACAAACTGGAAGAATCCGGATGATATCCTGAACCTTCTTCTCAAGATCGTCGGCAGAGGCGGAAATTACCTGCTGAACGTAGGACCAATGGCAGACGGAACTGTTCCGGAAGCTTGTGTCGAGGTTATGAATGAGGTTGGTAAATACGTGACTGAGAATGCGGAAGCAATTTACGGAACCAAGAATGTTGGTATCTATCCGTATGAGATCCCGAGCATTGAATTTACAAAGAGACCACATAAGCTTTACGTACACGTCCTTGCACCGAGATATCGAGTTGAACTGCTGAACATCGGTAATCAGTTAAAGGGTGCATATGTGGTAAGCACAGGAGAAAAGCTTCCGTGCCGCGCATTAAAGTGCTGCGAAGGAAACTCGATGATAGAGGTAGAGCTTCCGGAGAAGCTTCAGGGGGCAAAGAACTACTGTGTATGCCTGGAGCTTGAGGAAGAAGAGCCGATCTTTGAGGCGATCATCGATTGATCAATTTATGAACATCAATGGGAAAACTATATAATAAAAAATCATATTAAGGGAGGATTTATTCATGAAGAAACGAATGAAAAAAGTTGCAACACTGTGTCTCGCCGGTGTAACAGCAATGTCAACAGTAGGCGTAACAGGAAGCGCTGTATTTGCAAAGGGTGACACAAACTACGATGTAGACAATATGGATTTTGAAAACGTTGAGCTTCGTGTAGCATTCAGATTTAACAACGGATCTGATACAGACGGACAGGCTAAATGGTATTACAAAGCACTTGATGAGTTCAATAAAGAGAACGAAGGAAAGATCCATGTAACAGATGAGAGTATTTCTACAGAGTCTGATTACGAAGAGAAGCTTACAACAGATTTCGCTTCCGGTAATGTACCGAACGCATTCCTTCAGTATGGCGGAAGCCGTACAAGAGAGTATGTAGATGCAGGATATATACTGGATCTGACACCATACTTCGAGCAGTATCCGGAATGGAAAGAGGGAGTTCAGGATTTTGCATGGGAGACAACACAGTTTGACGGTATTGAAGGAACCTATGGTATTCCGTGGTCCGCTTATCAGCTCTGCCTCTACTACAACAAAGATTACCTTGATCAGGTTGGTGTAGATGTTCCGGAGTCATGGGATGATCTTGTTGATGCCTGCGCGAAATTAAAAGATGCAGGAATCCAGCCATTCAACTACTCTGACAAAGATAACTATCACTTCGAGCATCTGATGAGTGCTCTTGCTCTGAAAGCTTACGGAACAAGCATCGCAGATGATCTTGCAAGCGACAAAGAAGCTTACAACGGCGAGAAGATGGTTGCAATCTATCAGAAGATGAAAGATATGATCGATGCAGGATACTGGGGAGATGGAATCCTTAGCACAGACTTCAACACAGAGAGAAATATGTTCGAGGCAGGAAAAGCTGCATTCACAGTTGACGGAACATGGAACTGCGGTAACTTCCAGAATGACTCCGATACAACTCTCTTCGATGCTCAGAAGATCGGTGTTACAAGAATTCCTTATATCGACGAAGCAAACAAGACTGTAGAGATGGGCGGCGGTTCTGATACATACTACATCACCACATTAAACAAGAGCGATGAGGAAATCGCAGCAACTGTTAAATTCATCAAGTATCTTACAAGTGTAGATTCCATCAACGAAATGTGCAAATCCAGCCCGACAACATATGCTGAGAAGGTTACGATCGATACAGGTAACTATCTGCTTGACGATGTAAATGCGATCATGGCTGAGAATACAGAGTCTAAACTTGAGATTCCTACATATGACAGCAACACAGCAGCTATGGATACAATCCGTAATTCTCTTCAGGCATTAGCGACAGGCGCAAGTGCACAGGAAGTTGGAGACGATATCGTTGACAAAATGTCTGCTTACGAATAAAGAGAATTTTGACTGAACGCATGATGTGTGGATAAGAGAAACAGGGGGGAGCATCATCTGCTTCCCCTTGTTTATTACGGAGGTATACATATGGCAGGTAAATCTGTACCAAAGGTAAAACAGAAGCTGGATAAAAAAGATCTTACGCTTTCTTTAGCGTTCCTTCTTCCGGCAATTTTAATAACTGTTATTTTTGTCATCTACCCTGTTTTTGATACCGTAGGCTTATCATTCCGTAAATGGAACGGTATGTTTGGTGCGGCAAAGCAATGGGTAGGACTTGAGAACTATCAGAAGATTTTTTCAGATAATCTGTTCTGGAATGCAATGCTCAACAGTGTGTACTTTATGATCGGTGGTTTCGTTATCCTGATGCCGCTTTCATTTGGTCTCGCAATGCTGGTAACTACAAAGATCAAGGGAACCGGATTCTTCAGAACCTGCTACTTCCTTCCGAATATGTTAGGAACAACAGCAGTAGCCCTGATGTGGACATTTATGTTAAATCCGAACTTTGGTATCTTTAATACCATTGAAAATATTTTCGGCCTTCATGGTGCGATCCCTGATGTGCTGACGATAAAGACTGTAAACGTCTGGATCGTTATCCTGGTAAATGAGTGGATGTATGCCGGATATAACATGCTGATCTTTGCAGCTGGTCTGGTAGCGATCCCGGATGAGTTAAATGAGGCAGCAGCACTGGATGGAGCTACCGGATGGCAGAGAGTTCGTTACATTACCCTGCCTCTGATGAAAAACTCCTTCAAGGTATTCTCTATTTTGTGTATCACAGGATGTCTGAAAGTATTCGATATTATCTAGGCGATGACAAGAGGAGGCCCGAACGATATCAGCTCCACGCCTTCAATTATGCTTTATACACAGGGATTCTCCTATAAGCTGTTCGGACGAAGCAGTGCATACGGTGTTATTCTGTTAGTGCTGGGTGTTGCACTGAGTCTTATAACCAATCATTTGTTCCGTGAAGATAAAGATCTTGCAATGTAGGCGGAAGGAGAAGAGACGATATGGAAAAAACAGCTAATAAACAGAAAATGCATGGAGGAAAGATAGCGCTGTACGTTATTGCGATCCTGTGGACAGTTGTTACACTGTTTCCGGTAGTAGTGACCGTAATGGCTTCCTTCAAAACAAACTCAGAGATTTACCTGAACCTGTTAAGCTTCCCTAAGAAGATTATGTTCCAGAACTATATCAGCGCAAACAAAACAGCGGATGCATTGAATACCATCAAGAACTCCCTGGTTGTAGCGACTCTGACAACTGTATTTAATACTGTAGTCGGAATGATGGCAGCATACATCTTATCAAGAAAAGATTACAAATTCCTGAAATGGGTATATGTATTCTTCATGATTGGAGTAATGGTTCCGGTCCACTGTACACTGATCCCGATCAACAACATTGCAACAGCATTAAATGCAAAGAACAACCTGTTCTTCCTGATCCTGATCTATGTTGCGTTTGGTATGTCCCAGGCAATCTTCCTTTATACAGGATTCATGGATGGAATCTCCAGGAACCTGGATGAGGCGGCGATCATTGATGGATGTAACAACTGGCAGCTGCTGTGGAAGATCCTTTTCCCTGTCTGCAAGCCGATCATCGCAACAGAGGCGATCTTCGTATTCATCTATGGATACAGTGAACTTGTATTCTCCATGATCCTGATGACAGATACCAAATATTTCACAGTTTCACGTGCGATGCTGAACTTCTCTTCCGCGCATACACAGGAGATCGGAAGTCAGTTTGCATATGTAGTAATGTCCGTAATTCCGATGCTTATCATTTACATCGTGTTCCATAAACAGATTGAAAAAGGTATGCTTTCCGGAGCTATCAAAGGCTGATGCTTTTAATCTAAACAGGAGGAAAAAATCATGTATCAGTTTGACAGAAAAGAATATGAAAAACGTATGGAGTGGTACCAGGATGCCCGCTTTGGAATGTTTATCCACTGGGGATTATATTCTATCCCTGCAAGAGGCGAGTGGGTACGAAGCGTAGAGGAAATACCTGAGGAAGAATATCTTCCGTTTATGAAAGAATTTGATGCAAGAGACTACAACCCGAAGCAGTGGGCAAAAGAGGCCAAGGCTGCAGGTATGAAATATGTAGTCCTGACAGCGAAGCATCACGACGGCTTCTGCTTATTTGACAGTAAATACACAGATTACAAGGTAACAAACACACCGGCAGGAAGAGACCTGATCAAGGAGTATGTAGAGGCACTTCGTGAGGAAGGCCTTAAGGTTGGAATCTATTTCACACTGCTTGACTGGCATCATCCGGATTATCCGCATTACGGAGATCGTATCCATCCGATGAGAAACCACAAAGAGTGCGGAAATGAGAACCGTGATTTCTCACGTTATACAGAATATCTGTATAATCAGGTAGAAGAGATCTGTACAAACTACGGACAGATCGATATCATCTGGTTTGATTTCTCCTACGACGATATGAGAGGGGAAAAATGGGGCGCAACCAAGCTGATCAACATGGTGCGCAGCTTACAGCCGCAGGTTATCATCGATAACCGTCTGGAAGCCAGCGGAGAGGGAAGAGGATCCCTGTATGAGTGTGATCCGACACCGTACCATGGCGATTTCGTAAGCCCTGAGCAGATCATCCCGCCGGAAGGAATCTGCGATAAGGAAGGCAACCCGATGGTCTGGGAAGCATGCTTCACCATGAACAACAACTGGGGATACTGTGCAAACGACCATTATTACAAACCGGCTTCCATGCTGATCAAGAAGCTGGTAGAGTGCGTTTCCAAGGGTGGAAATATGATCCTGAACGTAGGACCGGATGCCAAAGGTAAATTCCCGAAGGAATCTTCTGCGATCCTGGCTGAGATCGGCCGCTGGATGGATAAGAATCATGACAGTATCTACGGCTGTGTACCGGCTGAAAACATTCCGAAGCCGGATTACGGACGTATCACCAGAAACGGAAACAAATACTATGTGCATATTTATGAGAATACACTGGGACCACTTCCGCTTCTGGGATTTGATAAGGATAAGATCGTGAAGGTGCGTGCGCTGGATGACGGACATGAGGTGCCGATCTCCAACGCATGGATGCACAGCGATTACCCGGATATCGCATTCGTTGATCTGGGACCTGACCCGGTACTTCCTGACCCGGTAGATTATGTTCTCGAAGTAGAGATGGCTGAGTAAAAAACGAATCAATAATAAAAAAGAACAACAGGAAAAGCAGGAGATATGTGAATCTTAGTTATCCGGTTGTTCTTTTTTACCATAAGGAGAAGGGAAAAGATTATGATCATTTATACAGGAAAAGATTACTATGACGTAAGCAGAAAAGCAGCGAATATCATGTCTGCACAGATCATCATGAAGCCAAATGCCGTTCTCGGACTTGCTACAGGCTCCACACCGGTGGGAATGTACAAGCAGCTGATCGAGTGGTACAAAAAAGGAGATCTGGACTTTTCGCAGATCACATCCGTAAATCTTGATGAATACAAAGGACTTTCCGGAGACAACGATCAGAGCTATCGTTATTTTATGAACACAAATCTGTTTGATCATGTAAATATCGATAAGGCAAGAACCTATGTGCCAAACGGACTGGAAGAGGACAGTGAGAAAGCCTGCGCGGATTACAATGAGATCATCCGCAGCGTGGGTGGTATCGATATGCAGCTGCTTGGAATCGGCGGAAATGGCCACATCGGCTTCAACGAGCCGGGTGCAGCATTTGAGAAGGAGACTCACTGCGTAGACCTTACGGAGAGCACCATCAAGGCAAATGCAAGATTCTTTGAGACTATGGATGATGTGCCGAAGCAGGCATATACCATGGGTATCAAAAACATCATGACTGCAAAGAAAATCCTTCTGGTCGCTACCGGAGAGGCAAAGGCAGATGCTCTTTACAAATCTCTCTACGGACCGATCACGCCCAACGTGCCGGCATCTATCCTGCAGCTTCACCCGGATGTGACGGTAGTGGCCGATGAAGGCGCTTTAAAGCTGATCCGTGAGAAGGGACTGCTGTAAGAGATACAGAGGAAATTTCCACGAATTAAATGAATGCAGATCACGGATATCCGTTTGAGTCAAGAGGATATCAGCGATCACTCATGGGATTTTCCTGATTTGGTTAATAAAGAAAGCTTCGATCTAACTCTCATCGATGAGCGATGTGCTCAGAGAGTGGATCGAAGCTTTTTGTGCTTTCGGGACGTAAACCTGCAGGTGGCTGCAAACAGGCCGGTGGGCCGGACATTTGCATTCTTAGGCTTTTTTCAACGTTTTGTGATAAATCATGACAGAAACGATGGCTGTAAACACCTCTGTGATCCAGAATGCGTTCCACACGCCATCAGGACCCATAAAATGGGACAGAAGATATGCGGTGGGCATGATAACGACCACATAGCGGAAAAGGGAAATTACAAGGGACTGCGTGCCTTTTCCAAGGCCTTCCATGGCACCGGAAGTGGTAACGGATACAGCAGAAACAAGAAAGCCGGCGCTGATGATCTTCAGTGCTCTGGAGCCAGCGGCAATGGTTTCCGGGGTAGTTGTGAAAAGTCCCATAAGCTGTCCGGAAGCCAGGAGGCAGATAACGGTTCCAAAGAGCATGATCACACAGCTGGATTCCAGGGTGAGCCGGAAGATTTTTTTCACACGCTTCATCTCACGGGCACCGAAGTTATAACCGATCAGCGGGCGCATTCCCTGGATGATTCCGTTGGCCGGGAGATACAGGAAGGTCTGCAGTTTGTAATAAATGCCAAGGATCACCACATAGCTGTCCGAGTAAGCGGCCAGCACGGAGTTCAGAAAAGAGATCAGAAACGATGGCAGTGCAAGGTTCAGGATCGCAGGAACACCGATGGCATACAGGCTCAGATCCGTTACTTTGCTTGTTTTCAGGGCTTTGGGCGTTACACGTACAGGAATAGGCTTCAGGATATAAAAGACCATATAGACCGCAATGGTGAGCACCTGGCCGATGCCAGTAGCCAGAGCTGCGCCCCGGATACCCAGCTTCGGGAAAAAGCCGATTCCCCAGATCAGGAACGGGTCCAGGATGATGTTGCTGATACATCCCACAAGCAGGGCGAGCATGGATACTTTCATCCGTCCTACAGCCTGGAAAAGTTTTTCGAAGAAAAGGCTGATGGCAATTACTGTGGAAAACAGGAAAACGATGGTAGAATACTCCAGCCCCATTCGGATCACGGTTTCATCCTGGGTGTACATCTGAAGGAATACGGGCATAACAGCGATGCTGATCACAGTCATTAGGATCCCGTGGATCACAGACAGAAAAAATCCGTGGGTTGCGGCAGTGTCTGCCATTTTTTTGTCCCCTGCGCCAAGGTGATAGGAAACTCTGGCGTTGATTCCGATCCCGAAGCCAATGGCAACGGCGTTGATCATGTTCTGGACCGGATAGACAAGGGACAGGGCGGTCATGGCCTGCTCGCTGATCTGTGCCACGAAGAAGCTGTCCACAATGTTGTATAGTGAGTTTACAAGCATGGAAAAGACCATAGGCAGCGCCATGGATGCCAGCAGCGGGCCGACAGGCTTTTCCTTCATAAATGTGCTGTTCATGAAAAATCCCCCTTTATATCAGAATCGTAAGAATATCAGGTGCGGAAAACAGAGCGTGTTTTTTGTGCATAATAAAAGCCACACAATCTGTCTTCTCGAATCGGACAGATTGTGTGGCGAAAAAAGTTCAAAACTGAAAAATCCACACGTTGTTTTAGTGTTTTCACATTAACAAAAAACAGTGCTGATGTCAAGACCGCACGCATGAGAAATACCATAAAAAGCTGCAAAAAGAAAGGCTTGATATAAAATCGGAGAGGATTGGCAACATTAGACAGGTGCGTGCGGATACGGGCAATATCAGCCCTGAAAAGGTCGTTCTGGCAATATGCACAAAACTTGTCGAACCATGGTGGATAAGTGAAAAACTTTCCAAAAAGTTTTCCACATGACAAAAATCCGCAAATCCGCCAATAATCAAGTTATGCACAAATTTATCCACATTATCCACAAGGATAACCATGTGGATGACCTGATTTACATAAATAAATTTAAACATATGTTTTGTGTAAAATGATAAAATTGTAAAAAATGGGAAAAAAGTTTTTAAAACTATTGACATTTTTAAATTCTAAATATCATAAAATTTATTGCAAAAAAGACATAATATAAAAGAATAAAAACAAATAATCAGATAATAGCAAATGAATTCTTAAAAAACTAATCTATTTAAAAGGGGGACTCTCGGATGTATGGAAATGAGGATAAAAAAGAACAGTGCCCAGTTAAAACGATCACTGCAAGGTGTTGAAAAGTCATTTTCAGGTGTGGATAAATGTGGATAACCAAAAAATCCTCCGCAGAACCGGAAAGATCTGCGGAGGATTTTTTTAACTGTTTTGTTTCATACGTTTGATCACCTTCAGACGTGTAAACTCTTCACGCTCTTTTTCCTCCAGAGCATTGGTGATATCTCTGGTGAGAGTTTCGTATCTGGGGATGGTGATGTTCTTCAGCGCATTGGCACGCTTCTGGGTTTTTTTGATGTTGGTGGCAAGACGGATGGCGGCGTTTTCGATCATGGAGAGCTGGATGGACAGCTCCTTTACACGCTCGAAGGCTGCCTTGGCCTCGTCCAGGGACAGCTTGGTGCTGTAGTAGGCGTAGGTCGGCGTGTTGCCTGCTTTTTTGTCATATTCCACAAGAGGGATCTCGGTTCCCATGACACTCCTGGTTTTGATCCGGATGGAATTTTCCACAGGAACGGTATGGGAGATCTGATCTACAAAAGCGATTCCGATCTCCATGTTTGCTTTCTGCAGAGCAGCGTAGGCGGTGCGGAAAGTCTCATCAATCTGGGCCTGGATATCCTTTGCCTGGTCGATCAGCTCCATCATTTCACGGATCAGGATATTACGCTTTTTGTCCATAAGCTCATAGCCCTGTCTGGAAAGAGCCAGAGAATTTTTTGCAAGTATGAGATTTCCCTTGGTGGGAAAGGTATTCGGATCCATAAAATCACCTCACTAACGGACGGTTTCCCTGTAATACTGATCCAGAACTTTGGTATCGATACGGTCGAGCTCTTCTCTTGGGAGAAGTCCCAGAAGTTCCCAGCCTTTATCCAGAGTTTCGATGATGCTTCGGTTTTCGGTTTCAGACTGTCCCACAAACTCTGCCTCGAAAGCTTTTCCGAATACAAGGTACTGTTTATCCAGCGGAGAAAGCTCGTCCTCGCCGATAACGGATGCCAGGGCTCTTGCGTCGCCTACTTTTGCATAGCAGGAGAAGAGCTGGTTGGCAACATCCTGATGGTCGGCACGTGTGAAGCCTTCACCGATACCGTCTTTCATCAGACGGGACAGGGACGGCAGAACGTTGATCGGCGGATAGATCGCCTGTCCATGAAGCTGGCGGTCCAGTACGATCTGCCCCTCTGTGATGTATCCTGTAAGGTCAGGAATCGGATGCGTGATGTCGTCGTTTGGCATGGTCAGGATCGGGATCTGGGTTACAGAGCCTGTGCCGCCGCGGACAATTCCTGCACGTTCATAAAGGGTTGCAAGCTCGCTGTACAGATATCCCGGATAACCTTTTCGGGAAGGGATCTCACCTTTGGAGGAGGAAACCTCTCGCATAGCCTCACAGAAGGAGGTGATATCGGTCAGGATTACCAGGATGTGCATGCCTTTTTCAAAAGCAAGATACTCAGCGGCAGTCAGTGCGATCTTCGGTGTAAGAAGACGCTCAACAACCGGGTCGTTTGCAAGGTTCAGAAACATCACAACGTGGTCGGAAGCACCGCTTTCTTCGAAGGTCCTGCGGAAGAATTCAGCTACGTCGTATTTAACACCCATTGCCGCAAAAACAATGGCGAATTTCTCATCGGAGTCTGCGCCAAGGGAAGCCTGCTGAACGATCTGTGCAGCCAGCTTGTCATGTGGAAGACCGTTTCCGGAAAAGATCGGCAGCTTCTGGCCGCGGATCAGGGTGGTCAGTCCGTCAATGGCGGAGATACCGGTGTTGATATAGTTTCGTGGATATTCACGGGTTACCGGGTTCAGCGGAAGACCGTTGATGTTCAGGTTGACTTCCGGTGTGATCTCGCCAAGACCGTCAATGGGCTGGCCGATACCGTTAAAGGTACGTCCCAGGATCTCAGGGGAAAGCCCGATCTCCATGGGATGGCCGGTAAGACGTGTGTGTGTATTGCCGAGGGACATATTATCAGTTCCCTCAAAAACCTGGATAACGGCTTTGTCCTCATAGATTTCCACAATACGGCCGATTTTCTGGGTGCCGTCTTCCATGTGGAATTCCACAATCTCCTCGTAAGATGCGTTTTTTACACCCTCAAGGACAACAAGAGGGCCGTTTATTTCACTCAGGCCAAGATATTCGATTGCCATAAACTGATCCCTCCTTTAACCGTTTCTTTCCAGTACATTGTCGTAGAAGCGGTCGATATCTTTATGATATTCATCAAAACGCTCCAGTTCTTTGTTTGGAACTTCGTATTTGATGGCGATGATACGTTCAAAGATCTTATCCTCCTTCAGCACGGAAACCGGCATGCCACGGTTTACAAGGGCACGGCACTTTTCGTAGAGATAGAGGATGGTTTCCATCATCAGGAACTGCTTTTCCATAGGAACACTGGTGTCCTCCTGGTGAAAAGCGTTCTGCTGCAGGAAGCCCAGACGGATAACCCTGGCGATCTCCAGCGTCAGCTTCTGATCATCCGGAAGAACATCGCTTCCGATCAGCTTGACGATCTCCATAAGAGAGCTTTCCTGGTTGAGGATAGCCATGATCTGGTTTCTGTCATAAACGAATTTCGGGGAGACATGCTCTCTGTACCAGGGAGTCAGGTCCTCCAGATATTCGCTGTAGCTGGTCAGCCACTGGATGGCAGGGAAGTGACGGGCATAGGCAAGAGCCTTGTCCAGTCCCCAGAAACAGCGGACAAAACGTTTGGTATTCTGTGTGACCGGCTCGGAGAAATCACCACCCTGAGGGGAAACTGCACCGATAATGGATACGGAACCCTCTGTTCCGTTCAGGTTCTGCATCATTCCCGCGCGCTCATAGAAGGCGGAAAGCTTATTTGCCAGATATGCAGGGAAGCCTTCCTCTGCAGGCATCTCCTCCAGACGTCCGGAAAGCTCACGGAGAGCCTCGGCCCATCGGGATGTGGAGTCTGCCATGATCGCTACATCATAACCCATATCACGGTAATATTCCGCAAGTGTAACACCTGTGTAGATGGAAGCCTCACGGGCTGCAACCGGCATGTTGGAGGTGTTGGCGATCAGTGTGGTACGGTCCATCATCAGGTTTCCGGATTTCGGGTCGATCAGCTTGCTGAAGTCCTCAAGAACCTGTGTCATCTCGTTTCCACGCTCGCCACAGCCGATGTAGATGATGATATCTGCGTCAGACCACTTGGCGATCTGGTGCTGTGTCATGGTTTTTCCTGTTCCGAATCCGCCGGGAACTGCGGCAGTGCCTCCCTTGGCAATAGGGAAAAGGGTATCCAGGATTCGCTGACCGGTAAGGAGTGGAACGCTGGCCGGGAAACGCTTGTAGGTCGGTCGTGGAACACGGATCGGCCATTTCTGGGCAAGTGCCAGTTCTTTTTCAGTTCCGTCATCAAGGCGGATGGTAACAATGGGCTCCAGAACGGTATAGGCACCGTCAGGAGCTGCATGGATAACGGTTCCGTGTGTGATCGTGGGCGGAACCATGGATTTGTGAAGGATGGAGGCGGTTTCCTGTGTCTCGGCAATAACCGTGCCTGCACCGATGACGTCACCTTCCTTTACGGTAATGTGGGTTTCCCATTTTTTTTCTGTGTCAAGAGAGTCAACGCTGACACCACGGGAAATATATTTTCCAGAGGCCTGGGCAATCTCTGCCAGAGGTCTCTGGATACCATCAAAAATATTGTGGATGATTCCCGGACCAAGGAGAACGGAAATAGCGTCTCCTGTTCCGATAACAGTTTCTCCGGGTTTCAGCCCTGTAGTTTCCTCAAAAACCTGTATGGTCGTCATATGTTTCTTAAGACCGATGACTTCTCCAACCAGTTTTTCGGGGCCTACATAGACCATCTCGGAGATCTTGAAGCCGGTGTCGCCCTTGAGGTAGATAACAGGACCGTTAACACCGTAGATAATACCTGTTTTACTCATGTGCTGGACCTCCGTCAAATTTGAATTCTCTGTAAGCTGCCTGATAGCCTTCCTCAAAGGAATTGTCGATGAGGATATTTTTTTTAGGGATTATCGCCTTGATCCCGCCGATAAAGGATTCATCGGAAATCTTCAGCGGGAAACCGGTCTTTACAGTGAGAGACTTCAGACGGGGTTCATCTTCTTTTGAAAGATAGATCTGGATCTCATCGTGTTCCGCGAAGCAGACAGCTTCCTCGATCTTTGTACAAAGATATTCTTCATAGCGGGGAGATTCCATGAATTTCAGGATCTGTACCCGGACATCTGCAAAAAGTTTTTCTTTTAAGCGGCTCTGTCTGGCAGTCCAGTTTCGCCGGATGTGAAGCTGCTCTGCGGAAAGTGCCTTGTTGATCTCACGCTTTGCGTTTGCGATCTCGGCTTTGCGGGAACTGGCAGCATTTCCCAGAGACATTTTTTTATGTTCCTCCAGTGCGGCATCCAGGGATTCCTTGTGTTCCCGGACCTCTTTTTCCGCCTGACGGCGTGCTTCGTCCACGGAGGTGTCATAGAAGTGTTTAAGCTTCTCTTCAATTGTCATAATATCACCTGCCTATAATTTTAATCCGATGGCCTCATTTACATAAGATGTAATGAAATCAGGTCTGCGGCCGGTACCATGTCTGTCAGGAATTTCAATGATGAGAGGTGTTTTGTGATGAAGCTTGACATCATCAATGATCTCAGGAAACTCCCGGCCGAATTTTTCGGTCAGGAGTATGATTCCGATTTCTTTGTCTGCGATGGTGCGCTCCAGAGCTTCCTTCAGCTCGTCGTGCTCATGAACGATCACACCCTCTACACCGGCCAGTCTCATTCCTGTCAGAGTATCAATATTGTCACTGATCAGATACATTTTCATATCAAAGTTTACCCAGGATCATGAAGGAGATGATCAGTCCATAAAGAGCAACACCTTCGGCAAGACCTACGAAGATAAGAGATTTACCAAGGATGCTCTGATCCTCACTGATCGCTCCAAGTGCTGCGCTTGCCGCACTGGCAACGGCAATACCACCACCGATACAGGAAAGTCCGGTAACAAGTGCTGCTGCGATGTAACCCATACCTGTTGCAAGGCCTGCGTCAGCGCCTGTAGCAGCTTGTACGGAAGCTCCGCCTGCAAATGTTACTGCAATGGCAACAAGCATGATCCCGAAGAAGAAAAAGGCGTTGACACCAAGAGCTGTTTTGTAGCGTCCGCGGCTTTTTTCGCCGAGAAGATAATAACCAAATGGAAGAATGATGCTGAGTACAAGTGCAACTGCGATTGTGATCTGTGTAATGACTGTCATGATGATGACCTCCTTAATATTCGTTTAATTGAATGCCCGGATCAGAATGCGTTCCGACTCTGGCATTTTATTTGTTTTTTGAGCAGAACGGCTCGAATTTCCGTCCGCTGCCCTTGTAAAAACGGCTGAACATTTCGTAATATTCCAGACGGAGTACCTGGATACCTACGATCAGGCCCTCCATAGCGCATACGAACAGGTTTCCGAGAATGATGACGATCCAGTTCGGACTGCCGTTCTCCGCGCCTGCAAGCATAAGTACAACCTCCATCATAGCTGCGTGGCTGACTGCAAAAGCACCGATACGCACGAAGGAGAGTGTATTGGAAAAGTAGCTCAGGATAACCTCGAACAGTTCAAAGATACCCTGTACGATAAACATGCCTTTTTCTTTTGGCATAACCTCGGCCTTTTTTTCTACCAGGTTTGTAAGAGGCTCCTTGAAGAAAATAAGAAGCAGCGGTAAACCAAACATAATGGCAAGGACTGCACCACCCGGAACTGCATGCCCGGATACAAAGAGTCCGATGCAGAGAACTGCGGAGCCATAAAATACAAGTCCTGCCACAGCGTTGGTGTCAAACCAGGTTTTTTCAACATCATGCGTCTTAAAGGAATTGATGATGTTGAAAACCATACACAGGAGGATGATTCCCATGCCGAAGCCGATGGCAACGATAAATACGGTATTCAGTTTTCCGATAAAAGGTATGGTCGTCATACTGTCCACAGGCCGTAGCCACAGAGCAGGTATGACATCCTCAAATCCAAAGATACTTCCGAACATCAGACCGAAAAATGTGGAAAAGACTCCGGCGCAGCTGATGATTCCGGCAAGATCGATATGCTTCAGCTTGTACAGGAGCAATCCTCCGATAAAGAGCAGGAGTCCCTGTCCTGCATCACCGAACATGGCTCCGAAAATAAAGGAGTAGGTGATGGCAACAAACCAGGTGGGGTCCATCTCGCCATAGGCGGGAAGTCCGTACATTTTTACATACATTTCAAAGGGCTTGAAAAGCTTCGGGTTTTTCAGCTTGGTCGGCGGCTGATGGTTCTGGTCGTGTTCCGGCGTATTGGTATCTTCTCCGTCTACCAGGCAGAAGATTTTTTCGTCGGATGAGATATCGGCTTGAAAAGCTCTGGTGTC
>OJMP01001059.1_pt1 | contig 21109 bp, 17 predicted proteins | sample 1597311 | NCBI WGS metagenome assembly OJMP01 (sample SAMEA2452134, study PRJEB22498) | human gut metagenome | biome: human feces; feature: human gut; material: feces | place: Australia | collected 2012 | reverse complement strand
TGCATTCTCGATCACGTCGCCGTCCTCATCGTACTGTCCGTCTTCGCTCTCGTCCGCCTCATCCTGCTGTGCTTCCTGCTCTGCCTGGCGTCTTGCTTCCTCTTCTGCCTCAGCCTGTGCTCTCGCTGCTGCTTCAGCCTCGGCCTGACGTCTTGCCTCTTCCTCTGCTGCAATACGCTCAGCCTCTAATCTCTGAAGCTCTGCAGTCTGCTCTGCAAGAAGGTTGGCATAATCTGTAGCCTGCTGCTGTGCGTAAGCGATCTCATTATCATAATCTGCGGATGTGGCACGCTTCTCATCCAGCTGTGCCTGCAGGTTCTGGGACTCTGCCTCATATTCCTGCTTCATTCCCTCCAGCTCTGCCTTCTCCTGTGTGTACTGTGCCTCCAGGTTTGCCACCTGCTGGATCGTATTGGAATATTTTTCAAGACTCTTACGGTCCTGCTCATAAGTCTTCTGTGTGTACTCTGCTCTTGTAAGAAGGTCAGACAGGTTCTCTGCATTCAGCATCATCTGGAACCATGCATCGTCTCCACCCTTCTCATAGAGATACTGGATACGTTTCTTCATTGCCTCATACTGTTTCTGCTTGGCATTTTTGGCCTTCTCAAGGTTGGTCTGTGTAGATGCAATGTCGGCTTCCTTATTGGAGATATCTCCCTCCAGTGTCTGGATCGAAACCATCACGTTTACAAGATTGGCATCAAGAGTTGAAATCTCGCCTTCAATCTGTGACTTCTGTGAGGAAAGCTCATCCAATCTGGAATAAGTCGCATTCAGCTGTTCGTTGGTCGCATCCATCTCCTGCTGAAGTGCTGCCTCATCTTCTCTTGTTGCGCTTACGCTGACTACCTGTGCTCCGCTGATGATGAGCGCCAGTGTCAGACATAATATCCTTTTCTTCATGACTGTTCACCCTCGCAATCTGATTCTAATTTAATACAGCGGATCTGACCATCCGCTTCGTTGGTTTTCTTTGTAATACTTTTGCAATATCTTGTTTCAATCTTTTTATATATTAACACAGTGTTATTTGGATTGCAAGGATTTTCTATTAATTAGTTTAAAACTTTGTAACATTTATTAATGATTTTGACATTAAAAAAGGAGAACCCGGGTTATCTCAGGTTCTCCTCTCACGTTTCTTATTTCTATTTGTTACATACAAATTTCTTTCAGCATATCCTGATCAGAAAAGATCTGCAAGGATCTGATTGGCTGTCTTGTTCAGATATCCGTTGGGATCGGAAAGAGTGCTTCTGTTCCATCTGAAGTATGCACCGTTTCGGATATAGTTACCACTGGATTCATGATAGTCATATTTGCTGGCTCCAGGATACCTGGACATGTAAGTTTCTGCCAGCTTGATCGCCTGGCTTCCGTAAGTTCCGCTTGGTGTCGGTGTTCCGGAAATCTGTACGCCGGCATTCGGTGTACAGTGGAGGATCACGACACTCTTATCGGAACACTGTCCGAGAACGATCCAGGTATGTCCGCTGTTGTATCCGATATCCCCAGGATAAAGCTTCCAGTTTGAGCTTGCCAGCTGAGCCTGGGAAACAACGGTACCCATTCCCTTGCCGGAATACAAAGATCCAAGATTTCCGGAAACATCCGTGTACATAGGTCCACCGGATCTGCTCTGCATGATCTGATATACAGACCATCCTACAAAGCCGGAGCAGTCAAGGCCCTTCTGTTCTGTAGCTTCACTGAGATCCATATAATATCTGTAATTATAGGAGCTGGAATTGCTGTCATACCATTGTTTCCATTTTGGACTGATGCCCTTTCTGGTCGCATCCGACCAGTTGTGGCCGCCGCCCCATACGTAAAGAGTCTTTCCTACCGGAAGTAATGCATTGGCAAGGAAATTCTTGATAGTCCTGGAGCTTGTCGCTGTAGTAGTACTTGGGTTGGTATCCAAGACACCATTGCTGCCAAATGTATACTTCTTGCCATCGATCGTCTTCGTTCCCGTAGCCATGACACCGGTTGACGGATCGAAATAATATTTATATCCTTTTTTGGAATTTGTGACCCAACCGGTAGCCATCACGCCGCTCTTGCTGTAAAAATAATAGGTATCGCTGCCGATCTTCTTGAAGCCCTTATACATAGCTCCCGTGTTTGGATCAAAATAACGCTTCTGCTGTTTCTTATTCGTTGCCCAGCCCTTTGCCATAAAGCATTTGCTGGTAAAATATCTGGTCACATTCTTCTTGTCTGTAAGGAATACACTTCTGGCTGCAGCACCACTGCCTCTGTAAAAATAATATTTCTTATTACTGATCGTGGCCCATTTCGTTGTCATATATCCGCTGGTGGGATTAAAATAGCGGGTATTGTTCTTACTGTCTGTAAGCCAGCCTGTTGCCATATAGCCCTTGGCACCGTTGACATTATAAAAATATCGTTTGCCCTTGGAATCCTTAGCCCAACGCTTCATCTGCACGCCTGTGGATTTATTAAAAAAATATTTCTTCCCGTTCAGTGTAAGCCAGCCTTTTACCTTCTGTCCATTCTGATAATAATAGGACTTTCCTTTTTCTGTTTTAAAGCCGTTTTTGGTCGCAGCCTGTACATCTGTTGCCGTTGTATGTACAGTTGCTCCAGCTGCAAAGAACATCAGAACAAAAAAAAGTCCCCAGAGTTTCCATTTTCTGCTTAATTTTCGCATACATACCTTCCTTTGATAGATAGATCATTGATATTTACTATTTCTTAAGTCCGACTGATCGTAAACGTTACAATTTTGTTACAATTTTACGTCCATATTATATAACATTCTTTACGGTCCGTCAACTCTTTCCTTTTCTTTCAGAAAAATCATCATCCAGGTATTACCAATGTTGATTTTATGCAGAAAAAAGCCCCGAAACATCAGAAATATTCACCGATGCTCCGGGGATATGATCTTTTATGCAGTTTTGCTCCTGTCTGTTACGGATCCTTACAGAAATTTTTTGCGAAGCTCTGCCCCATCAAGGGCACTTAAATATGCAGGTGCAACATCAAATACTGTCTTGCATCCCTTCTGTCCTTCCTGGTTCATGCGGTATGCAGCTCTTGCATAGGCAACGATCACAGAAGATGTGAACTCAGGATTGGAATCCAGCTTCAGGCTGTACTCGATCACATGGCTGTTCTCATTGTTCCAGCCTGTTTTTCCGCTGCGGATCACAAAACCGCCGTGTGGGATACCGCTGTGGTCACGATTCAGCTCTTCCTGGGAAATGAAATGTACCGTTGTATCATACTCGTCAAAGTAGTTCGGCATGGTCTTGATCTCTTCCTCGATGCGTGCAAGATCAGCACCTTCCTCAGCAACTACGAAGCACTCTCTTGTATGTTTCTGGCGTGTGGTAAGCTCCGGATTTTCTCCGTTTCTTACTGCCTCAAGTGCAGCTTCTACCGGAATAGTGTACTGCTTTGCATCCTTTACGCCTTTGATGCGGCGGACTGCATCAGAATGTCCCTGGCTGACACCCTTGCCCCAGAATGTGTAGTCGTTTCCATTTGTAAGGATCGCATTTGCATACATACGGTTCAGAGAAAACATTCCTGGATCCCAGCCTACGGAAATGATTCCTACATGTCCACTCTCTGCTGCTGCCTTGTCAACATTTGCAAAATGCTCCGGGATTTTCTTATGTGTATCAAAGCTGTCCACAACATTGAAATATTTTACATACTCCGGTGTCTGAACAGGAAGATCTGTAGCACTTCCTCCACAGATGATCAGGACATCGATCTCATCCTTCAGCTTCTCCGCATCTTTTACAGAATAAACCTTTGCGGTCTCTGTAAGGATCTTTACAGTCTCTGGATCACGTCTGGTAAATACTGCAACCAGCTCTGTATCCGGATTATGCTTGATGGCGCACTCCACGCCGCGTCCCAGGTTTCCGTAACCTAAAATACCAATTCTTATACTCATAACGATTTCCTCCTCTTTTTCTCTGCAGTATGACATTTTCCGGACAGCATTGTGAATTTCTGTCAGAAAAAGCCTTCTGCGATCTATATCGCAAAACGGATCTGCAGGATCCGCCTTACAAACATATGGATATGCTGCCTTATGATATCCCCGATCTCAGTTTCAGGACATCGATGACAGACCTTTTTCCTGCATCAGCAGCAGAAAAAGCCGCCCGGCCAGCACATGAAACAGGCCATGGTCCTGCAGCAGGCATCACACATATCTCCTCCTGCAGTCGGCATTCCCCCAAAGGGATCCTGCCGCTGCTGATACCAGCCGCCACCGCCTTCCATTCTCTGGAGCAGCATACGGTACTGCATATTATCCGGTTCCTGACGGACTGCTTCACGGATCTGATCCAGAGCTGTTACATTATTTCCCATTCCCATATTTGCCATAGCAGCCAGGTAATACCATTCCCCATTTTTCTGACCAAGAGAATCCAGTACATTCATAGCTTCCTGAAAATGACCGCTCTGCACATAATTGGCAGCCGCCCTTCTGCGCATACTTTCCTCATCCTGATAGGCACTGGAACCGGCATTTCCGTAATTTCCAAAACCACCGTAATTTCCGTAGCTGCCATAACCATTCTGGGAACTGCTTCCGTACTCACGCTCTTTCATGATCTGCTCGTAAGCCTGCTGCACTTCTTTGAATTTTTCTTCGGCCTGATCCTTATTCGGATTATTGATATTGGCATCCGGGTGATACTTTCGGCTCAGCTTCCGGTATGCCTTTTTTATTTCATCATCAGATGCGTTTCTGGGAACTCCCAGCACGCTGTATGGATCTAACATTTTTTCTCTTTCTCCCGTTCTTCCCTGCGCTTCTGTCCGATCGCCGCAAAGCGGCACCAGACGCCGGAATATAAAATATTTCGAAGGATATCTCCGTATCGGAGGATCGGCAGCTTTTCAAATTCTCTGCAGCATTCTGCAAGCATCATCATAAGAAGCCGACGTACCTCTTCCTCGAACCCTTCTATCTTATATTTTTCAAGGAAAGGATTGTAATTTCCGTTTTCTGCATCTTTTTCCACATCGTCATAAGCATCCAGGATGTAGATAAATTTTCCGAGATAAAATCCCAGACGGCGCAGGGACGATTCCCAGACATCCTTACGGAAGGCCAGAATCTCTTCCATGATACGTCCGGAACATCCGGCTACACGGTCCACATCGGTTTCCCCCTGTTTTTCCAGGGAAGAAAGCTCCTCCAGTGCGTTTCGGATCCTTTGGATCTTCTCCGGATAAGCGGACATATGCATATTTCCGCAATTCTTCAGAATTCCTGCATATGCATAGCGCAGTGGTTTGTGTTCATCCTGCCAGTCATCCATACATTTGTAATAGGTAAGGATCACATTCATATCCGCACAGTACTCAGTTACTGTATTTTTGCGCACTGGCTGGGGCTTCAGCGGATGGACCACACACCTGGAGGTTCCCTTCTTCGTTGGCGGTTCATAAAGAGCGCTTAAAAGAAGGACCACAAATGTCATATCATAAGTCAGTGAGATCTGTCCCGGTATCCCGTATCTCTCCCGCAATTCTCTGCAAAGACCGCAGTAAAAAGAACGGTACACATCAAAATCCTTGAATTTTATTTCCGGTTTATTAACGGTCACATATCCGAACATGTCAGCTCCTTTTTACGAATTTTGTGTGGCATTTCGGACATTCGATCTCGATCTTGCCCTTTCCCTTTGGAATACGTATCTTCTGTCCGCAGCCCGGACAGCTGTAGATATGATGGGTCTTTCTCTGCTTCATCAGATCCTTTTCTTTATTAAAGCGAAAACGAAACTTTGACGTCATCTGAAGGAATTTCTGATTTTCGGCATAACGCTGCTGGATATTTCTGGAAAAAATACGTATATATGCATATACGATCGCTGCGACCCCGAGAATGTCAAGGGTGCTGCCGACAGTTCTGCTGAATATATTAGCAAACATTGCCAGAATGATCAGAACCAGTGCGACTCCCATGGTGAACCTGGAAAGATCATCCACTCCATAACGTCCCTGCATAAATTTATTGAATTTGTCTCTCATATGATCTGCATCTCCTTTTCACTGCCAGACGGCACTGCCCAAAAATTTCCGTAAAAAAATCCGGATGGCAGTTCCTAACGGTCATTGCATACCTGGAAAATGTAGAATTTCAGATAATAGGACTCATCTGCTGACCATAGGATCGGATGATCCGGTGCCTGTGTACGGTACTCTACCTGGCGCAGTCTCTTATGGACATTCTTCGCTGCCTGACCGATGGTCTGTGTAAACAGCTCATACGTCATAAAATGAGAGCAGGAACAAGTTGCGAGAAATCCGCCGTCCTTTACAAGACGCATTGCACGGAGATTGATCTCACGGTATCCCTTGATGGCATTTTTTACAGAGCTTCTGGATTTCGTAAATGCCGGAGGATCCAGTACCACAACATCAAATTTCTCTCCCTTCTCCTCAAGCTCGGGAAGAAGTTCAAAAACATCCTCACAGAGGAATTTCACTGTTCCGTCCAGGCCGTTCAGACTGGCGTTTCTTCTTGCCTGCAGGACTGCAGTTTCCGACGCATCCACACCAAGAACACTCTGTGCCCCTGCAATTCCCGCATTCAGTGCAAAAGAGCCGGTATGTGTAAAGCAGTCCAGAACCTTCGCCCCCTTGCAAAGCTTCTGGATAGCAAGACGGTTATATTTCTGATCCAGGAAAAATCCGGTCTTCTGCCCGTCCCTGATATCTACTTCATATTTCACACCGTTCTCTTCAATCTGAACAAGTGTCGGAAATTCTTCTCCGATAAATCCCTTGGTAAGTTCCATTCCTTCCTGGCGGCGTACCTTTGCATCACTCCGCTCATAGACTCCACGGATCCGGATCCCATCCTCAGCAAGGACTTCCTTCAGTGCATCTATGATCGTTTCTTTAAGACGATCGATTCCCAGTGCAAGAGACTGTACAACAAGCACATCTGAAAACTTATCCACAACAAGACCCGGAAGAAAGTCTGCTTCTCCGAAGATCACACGGCAGCTTCCGGTATCTACTACCTTCTTACGATACTCCCATGCGTCGCGGACACGTTGTTTCAAAAATTCCGGACTGATCTCTGTACGCTCATCTCTGGTAAGCATACGGACTGTGATCTTGGAATTGGTGTTGATAAATCCTCTTCCCATTGGATATCCGTCAAAGTCCCGGACCAGAACGATATCTCCGTTCACAAAGCTTCCCATGATGCTTGCGATCTCATTGTCATATACCCAGAGGCCTCCTGATTTCAGGAATCTGCCTTCGCCTTTTTTTAATGTTACTACTGCCAGGCTCATAAATTCTACCTTTTCCCTTTCTCGTTTCCCTGTCACGGTTTGCGATGTATGAGTCCACAAAACCGATTTACGGTCAATTTTATCACAGAAAAATCCATTTTTCCAGTGCTTACACAAATCCTTGTCGTAAATCACAAAATTTTCATGATATCTTTCCTGCACGACAAAAAATACCACAGCAGAGGTTGTTTTCTCTGCTGCGGTATTTTTTATCTCTTTTTCTGTAAATCTTTTATTCTGCTGCGGATTCCTCAGAAGAGTCCGTGTTCTCGCCGTAAAGACCTGCCAGATATTTCATGGTTTCTTTATAAAGTGTCTGCTTATCTTCCTGGGGAACATCTGCAAGAATAGCTGCTGTCACGTCTGTGGCCTCTGTGGCCTCCTGGGAACTGTCAATACTGAACAGCTTCTTCAGCTTCTGATCCATCATATTCAGCTCTGTACTCTGATATTTTTCTGTACCATCTGCCTCATAGGATTCTGTACCATCCTTCAGGATATCATAATAATCCTTCTCAACAGTTTCTGCCACACTCTTCGCTGTCTGCTCATCCAGTGTTACCGTTGCCACTGCCTCTGTATCCTCCGTTGCAGCGAGAAGGGAATCTGCATCTCCCTCATACTCGCCTTTTACAAAGAGGACAAATTTATCATAATTGTTCTTTGCTTCTTCACTGAGCACGGAAGTATCGTTTTCTGCACTATCTGCCTGGTCTGAGCCCTCTGTACTTTCTGAAGATTCTGTATCTTCTGTTGCCTCCGGGATTCCGGTCTCATCGGATGCAGCCTCATCAGAAGCGCTTTCATCTGTGCTGTTCTCGTCAGAAGCACTTTCGTCTGTACTGCTCTCGTCGGATGCACTATCCTCTGTACTGCTCTCATCAGAGGTACTTTCGTCTGTGCTGCTTTCGTCCGAGCTTTCCTCATTGCTATAGGTTCCGTCGTCGGTAGCATCCGGGATTCCGGTCTCATTGCTTGTATCCTGAGAATCTGCTCCTGTTTCTTCCTCAAGACCCGGATCCTCTGTGGAGCTCTGGATCACATCGTCACCAAGAATGCTGTCATTTACATTGTTGACGATATCATCAGAAGAATCTGCATCCACATCTACGGTTTCATCACTGCTCTCGCCATCCAGCGTATCATCAGAGGAAGAAGTCTGGCCTGTGGTATTGGCATCTACCTGCTCCAGTGTTTCCTTCACATCATCATAATTGTAATCCTGCTGTGAGATCTGCTTCAGAAGAGACACGATCCTGTCAATATCGTCCTGGCTTACGGAAATATTGTTCTGCTCAGCCACATTGATGACAATATTCTGAATCTCATCTGCATTCTGTACTCCGTTCTGGATCACATCCATCTTGGACTGGTTTACAACTGTTGTCGCCTCATTTTTACCAACCTTATCTGCAAGCTCACCGGTGGTTACGATCTCCTGGTTGGCAAGCTTCGTCTTGGTCTCATCCAGCTTCTCTCCACTGGCCTTCTCATATGCCATCTGGATGCCGGTAAGTGCACCTGTTCCGGATACTTCCATCGGGCAGGCAGCAACTACTTCACAGTTCTTCACACCGGATGTGGAAAGTGTCGTTGCGATCATATTACCTGTCACCCAGTTCAGATTTGCTGTGCGGACCTTGATCCCGCCGGACTGTGTAGGCTTCACATAGGCACAGCTCAAAGTTCTGGAACCGATCTGTGACTGTGGTGCGATATTATCCAGGTGTTTATGCTCATCCTCATTTGTAATGGTCATCACCTGCACCTGATCGGAACTTACATTAAAATATTTCATCATTGTCTGCTTCTGGGCATCCGTAAGATCTGCTCCAAGTGTTACTACCTTCGAGGCATCTGCAAATACGGGATTTACACTTCCTGCCACAAGGCATGCACTGCAGAGCAGAGCTGCGATCATGTTTCTTTTTTTCATTGATCTTCCCTCCATATATTTTTTCGGATCGATTGTATCTACTTAACTTTTGCGGTGTAAAGCGGACATTCCTCTTCGTTACTTACATCTCCACGAATGCGAGCGCTTCACGATCTGTCGTTCTTGTCATATTATAACACAGCTGCTGAAATATTTGTAATTTATATTATATAAAAAACGCTGCCGGAAATTATATTACTCATTTCTGACAGCGTTTTATTGCTTTTCTCATTTTCCCAGAGAACTTATCTGATCTGGTTTAATTTTCCGGTTTCTTTTGCTTTTTTCAACAATTCCCGGTTTTTTTCATTCATGATACCAAAATCCTTCAGCGGACAGTACACTTTTTCACATTTTCCCAGGAACTCCAGTGCTTCTTCAAAGGCAGACTCCGAAATGCATTCAAAAGGCTTCTCCGTGATCACTTTTGCAGCCAGTTCTTTTGCCACCTGATAATCCGCATCATTGGTATGGAGAACTCCGGTCACAAAAGGAATCCCCTGTCGCTGCAGCTTCCGATATACCGGAATCCCGCTTCCATTTCCTCCGATCACAAACACCTCCGGTTTTCCGGCCGGAGGTTCCATTTCCACGCAGCCGAATTCTGCATTATAGCTTCCACGGGTGATGCCATAAAGCTTCCGAATATAATCGGAAGTAAAGATTTCCTCCGGTGCACCATATTTCTCAATGTGATCTCCATGAACACAGATCACCTGGTCAGAAATCTTCTGGGCAAGATCCAGCTCATGAAGGGACATGATCACCGTCATCTGTTTTTCCAATACCATCTTCTTCAAAATGGCAAGAAGCTCCAGCTTATGCCGGATATCCAGGAAGGAGGTCGGTTCATCCAGGATAATGATCTCCGGTTCCTGGCAGATGGCGCGTGCCAGAAGGATACGCTGTCTCTGTCCGTCACTGATGGCTGTAAAATCCCGATCCTTCAGATCCCAGGCGTGAACCATCTCCATGGCACTTTTAACTTTTTCCTTGTCCTCTGCGGAAAGGATCCCGAGAGTTCCGGTATAGGGATATCGTCCGGTGGATACCACATCCTCACAGGTCATAAGCTCCGGTCGCATGCGCTCGGTAAGTACTACAGCCAGTTTTTTTGACACTTCCCTGTTGGTCATCCGGCTCATCTGTTCCTGTTCCAGATATACCGTTCCGCTGATCAGGGAAAGCTGTCTTGTGATACTCTTCAAAATAGTAGATTTTCCGGCACCGTTGGGACCGATCAGTGTCAGGATCTCTCCTTTATTCAGCTGAATATTGATCTCTTTGATCAGCGGTTTTCCATCATAGCCTACGGTCAGCTGATCTGTATAAAAAAAATATGATTTCATCGTTTATATCCTCTGCTGTCTGCGAATCATGATATAGATAACTACCGGTGCTCCGAAAACTGCTGTCACAGAACTGATGCTCAGCTCCGTCGGTGCAAATACAGTTCTTGCGATCAGGTCACAGAACAGGCAGAACACTGCACCGCCCAGAAAACAGGCCGGGATCACAAGCAGGGGTTTGGCAGTCTTCAGGAGACTTTTTGCAATATGAGGCACAGCGATCCCCACGAAGGAGATCGGCCCTGCAAAAGCGGTCACACAGGCAGAAAGAATACTGGAAAGCAGGATCAGAAGTATCCGGAAAGCCTTGATATTAACTCCCATATTCTGCGCGTAAGTCTCCCCCAGCTGATAGGCGCTGATCGGTTTTGACATAAAAAATACGATCACCATAGTAAGAAGTACCACAACAGCCATAGTCTGCACATTTCCCCAGGTCATACCGGAAAAGCTTCCCAATGACCAATTGTGAAGATTGACTATGTTGGAATCATCTGCAAAGGTCACCACAAAGTCTGTGATGGCCGAACAGATATAGCCGATCATAACACCACTGATGACCAGCATGGACATATTGTGGACTTTTTTTGCCACAAGGAGCACAAAGCCCATGGAGATCATTGAGCCTGCAAAAGCAGCCAGGATCATGGCACCGGAACCGATGGACACCGATCTGCTTAAAAAAAAGATCATCAGAAGCGCCACGATCAGCTTGGCACCGGAAGAGATTCCCAGTACAAAGGGTCCCGCGATAGGGTTGTTAAAAAAGGTCTGCAGCAAAAATCCTGAAACAGAAAGTGCTCCGCCAAGGATGATCACTGCCAGTATCCTGGGAAGACGGATCTCCCAGACGATATTATAAGAAGTTTCATCTCCCTGATGCCGGAATATGATATTCAGGATCTCCTTCACAGAGAGGTGGATACTTCCGGAATTTACATTCCATATAAATAAAAAGATTAAAAGTACCGCAAGGATCACAAAAGAGATCCCGTATCGGACTGCGCGTTTTCTGTCATTCATTTTTTCTGGTACACTCCTCTTCTGTTTTGTTATCCTGTCCTTTCGTTTCCTGCTCACAGGTGGAAACCGGCAAAGGAGTTAAAGCGAACACTGGAATTTATTTCAGTTTATGCATATAGGTCAGCTCATCCAGAGAATCATCGTCTGTAGTCAGCATGGTGTGGATATCCTCGATCATGGTTCCAAGTCCGGTAGTTTCCTGGAAGAGATTTTTGCCTGTGCACCAGACATTTCCGTTCTTCACTGCCTTGAAATCTGCAAGAAGCTTACTTTTGGAAAGAAGCTCATCAATGGTCTTAAGTTCCCCGTCAATCGTACTGTTATAGATGATATAGTCTGCATCCTTCGCCTTGGCATAAAACTCTTCCATCTGCATATTCATGGTGGAAAGAGCATTGTCATTTACTCCCGTATCCTCCGGAACATAATTTCCTCCTGCGAGAGAGATCATTTCTGAAACATAGTCGCCGCTTTTTCTTATATTTACCGCACCTACGGAGTTGATATAAAAGAACGCCACGGTCTTATCTGTTTTATCTGCTGTGAGAACCTTATCCAGCTTGTCCGTCTGCTCTTTGAAAACCTTTTCTGCTACATCTTCTTTTCCCAGAAGAACTGCGTAAAGCTTCATCCACTCGGTCCTTCCAAGAGGATGACTCTCATAGCTGGAACGCTCTACCATTACAGGGATCCCGAACTGCTCCAGCTTCTCCTGTACCTCCGGATTGTGATGGATCATGGTGGATTCAATGGCAAGGTCACAGCCCTCGTTCAGGATCAGCTCGTAATCCGGAGCACTGTACTTGCCGGCATAGATCATCTTTTTCTGTTCCATGGCGTCCTTTGCTTCCTGGATATACCATCCGTCTTCCTTGGTTCCGGAAAGCTTGATGCTGTCAATCCCGTCGATAGCGCGGAAAAGATCCATGGCCGAGGTTGCTACCAGATAGATATTGTTTATGGGCTGCTGCAGAACCGCAATGTCAGGATCCAGCCCCTCCGGTGCTTTCTTGCCTTCGGGAACTACAAGAAACTGTCCTTCCTGATCAATGGTGAGCAGCGCATAGCCATCGTTGTAGTAATCCACATTAAATTCCTTTGCGTAGGAAAGATCCATACTGTGGTCAAAGGTAAGGCCTGGAATATCCGCAGGCTTATGTTCTGTCTCTGCTGCCTGCACTGCAAAAGCACACCCCAGGATCAGGGTCAGCGTCAGAAATATGTATGAAATTATTTTTTTCATTTTTCTTCCTTTTTCATGCTTGAAGAATCAAAATTCAGGGTATACTCAATCTCGTGAGGAGTACTCATGGCTACAGTATCTGCAGTCACTTCCATTTCTGCGTCAAAGACTGTGACCGGGATCTCAAATGTGGAGTTTCCGTCTTTGTTCACCGGCTCATATTTTTCGCCGTCCACGATCATGTAATCATAATTCGGACTGCTCCAGATGATGGTTGCCGTAGCTTCTTTGCCCTTGATCTCTACTTTAGCTGGAGATTCTACAGATGCTCTTCCTGTTCCGCCTGTAAGGGTTACATCCGTCTCATAGGTTCCGTCCTCCAGCTTCAGCTCTTCCGGTTTTTTCCCTTCGGATTTTTTGTCGTCAGAGGTTTTTACAGGATTCTTTACGCTGACTTTATGGTCGTACCATTTGCCTTTTTCTCCCAGGATCGCCACGTTAAATTCCTCACCAATGGCCGGTACCGGGATATCAAATCCGTAAACCTCCTCTGTATAACCATCGCTGTACTTCACTGTATCTGTGGTCGGCTCAATGATCTCTGCTCCGTCCTTCTGGGCATCCTCGGCAGTTCCCGCAAACAGGTTAACGATCTTCTTGGAAACCAGACTTACGTGGATGGTCATTTTACCATCTTTGACCGTGAGCTCTCCTTTTTTGTCATTGGCCTCATTTACATGAAACATGCTACTGTCTGTCTCAAACTCTGCTGTATAAACGCCATCTTCCAGGGTATCTGCTTTGGCTGCATCTGTATCCTTTTCTTCGGAAGCTTCTGCTTCCTCACCGGACTCTGTTTTTGTTTCATCTGTTTTTGCCATCGCAGGCACAGAGCCCAGCACCAGGACTGATGCACTTGCCATTGCAAGAATTAAGTTTACATAGCGTTTTTTCATGATAATCTTCTCCCTTCCATAGATACAGCAATCTGCCCGGAAAACAGTCTTCCTGATCTTTCCGGGCAGTTACATTGATTTCTTATAGGTATCTGAACTCACTCAGATATTTTTATATTTATTATTCTGCGGACTCCTCAGCAGAATCAGCCTCTGTATCTGCTGCTGCATCAGAATCTGCGGACTCCTCAGTGCTTCCCAGAGAATCGATGGCTGCCTTTGTATGCTCTACATAAAGCTTCTCAACTGCTTCGATTCTTCCAAGACCCTCGATCTGGCAGTCAACCTTATCGAAGTTTCCGGATGCTACAAACTGGCTCTTCCAGGAATCCTCCTCATCACCGGCCATATCGTTATTTGCATGGTCTCCGGCAACAACCATCAGCGGACGAAGAACAACGTTCTTGTATCCTGCTTCTTTTACCTTCTCGATAACCTTGTCGCAGGCTGTATCTTCCGGCTTACCCTCTACAGTACCGATGAATGCGTTCTTCAATCCAAGGTTTTCCATCTGTGTCTGCATCTGATCGTATGTAACGTTAGCTGTATGAGATGTTCCATGTCCCATGAATACGAATGCTGTGCCAGCCTCAGCTGCTGCATCCATGCTGTCAAATCCGGCCTCTTTGCAAGCCGTATCTGTGATCGCCTGAGCAACGGCTTTCTTGTCATCATTGATCACAGTTGCATCGTCTCCAACCTCACCGAGCATTGGCTCTGCGATAGCTACAGACTCGAATTTATCTTTATAGCCATTGATCGCTTCTGTCATCTCATCGTACTCAGCACCATGCATCAGATGGGTAGGCTGTACAACCAGATTCTTAACACCATTCTCTACTGCACGGTCAAGAGCCTGCTGCATGTTATCGATCACTTCATCATCTCTTGCCTCTACATGGTTGATGATGATCTGTGCTGTAAATGCTCTTCTTACAGACCAGTCCGGATAAGCTTCTGCAAGAGCATCCTCGATTCCCTTGACATCCTCTGCACGGCTGTCATTGAAGGAAGTACCAAAGCTTACAACAAGAAGTTCATTCTCACCGATCTCATCCTGGTTACGCGGATCGTCCTTGGAAGCATCTCCTGTGTCACGTCCGAAATAATCCGGATCTGCATTCTCACCCTCTACCAGTTCTTTCTGAGCATCTGTCAGAGCATCCCATGCTTCTTTGGCTGCCTTGCAGTCCTCATCTGTTGTGTCGTTTCTTTCCTGTACATAGATCTTGTCGATCAGAGCTGCTACATTATCTGCTGCTTCCTGATCTGCATCAGAAGCCTCTGTGGTATCAGCTGCCTCAGCGTTCTCTTCTGTAGCAGAATCCTCTGCTGCCATTGCTGTTGTAGCCGCACCCATAGAGCATGTCATGGAAACTGCGAGCATCAGAGCTAACATTGTTTTTCTTTTCATTTCTCATTGTCCTCTTTTCATGTATTTCCAGAATACTGATATGTACAAAAAAGCAGCAGCTCTCTGCGGCCGCCTGCTCACACATGATTCTCTGCGCAATACAAATACATAAAAAGAAGTTCTGTATTGTTATGGAGAATACCGATTCGTAAACCGCGAATCCCTGAATCTCACAATAAGGCAGTTCTCCTGACTTGGTTCCACGCTGCTTTCCCTTCCCGGTCTCCCAGTGGTTATAAAAGCAACTCCCCTTTCACAGTGACGGTATCGTTCCGGATTCTCACCGGATTCTCTTTTGCACATCCGACTGGATGCAACCTTATCATTATAACATTTGCACATATTTTCTTTTACCTGGTTATCTAACTTTTACCACAAACTCATAAATTTGTCAAGATTGATGTCAGACGATTCACGGTTTTCTGTGATCTTCGCTCACAAAAAACAGTTTGCGGGATATTACAGTGAACAAACAGTAACGTCTGATATTTCCACAGCAGCCTTACAGGGAAATATTTACTTTGCATATCAGATATAGTATTATTTACAATAGTAAAAAAGCAGGAAGGTGTAAAGAAATGCAGATACATCAGACAGACTTTTCAACAGGAAATGTCTATCGTAACATTATGGAAGTGGCTGTGCCGATGATCATTGCACAGATCCTGAACCTCCTTTACAACATTGTAGACCGGATCTATATCGGAAGGATTCCTGAGATCGGAGCCACTGCACTGACAGGAGTGGGACTGTGTTTTCCTATTATCACCCTGATCACCGCATTTACCTATCTTTTTGGAAATGGAGGAGCACCGCTTTGCTCCATGGAACGGGGAAGAGGAAACCGGGAAGAAGCAGAAATGCTCATGGGAAACACCTTTGTGATGCTGATCGGCACAGGAGTGATCCTGACAGCCATTGGCCTTATCTTTTACAGACCGATCCTATATGCCTTTGGCGCCAGTGATGTAACCTTTTCCTATGCGTCAGACTACATAAGGATCTATCTTCTGGGAACCCTGTTTGTGATGATCACTCTGGGAATGAACCCGTTTATCAACAGCCAGGGCTTTGGAAACACAGGAATGCTCACGATACTGATCGGTGCTGTACTGAACATTCTTCTGGATCCCCTGTTTATCTTTGGAATGCACATGGGAGTCCGGGGAGCGGCTTTGGCAACTATCATTTCCCAGCTCTGTTCCGCCATCTGGGTCTTACGCTTCCTTACAGGAAAAAAGGCGATCCTGAACCTGAAAAAAAGCGCCATGAGGATCTCCTGGAAAAGAGTGGGCAGTATCGTAAGCCTGGGTATGTCCGGTTTTTTTATGGCATTTACAAACAGTCTTGTGCAGGTGGTATGCAATGCCACACTCCAGACCTGGGGTGGTGATATCTACGTTGGTGTCATGACAGTTTTAAATTCTGTCCGTGACATTTTCACCATGCCGGTCCATGGGCTTACTACAGGTGCTTCTCCGGTCATGAGCTTCAATTATGGAGAAAAAGCATACGACAGAGTCAAAAAAGCAATTAAATTTATTACAGCTGTCTGTGTGATCTATACCCTGGCAGGCTGGGGAATCCTGAAGCTGCTTCCGGAATTTTTCATCCGGATCTTTAACAGCGATCCCGGGCTTCTGGAAAAGGGAGTTCCCGCCCTTCATATTTACTTTTTCGGCTTCTGCTTTATGGCATTGCAGTTTACCGGACAAAGCGTGTTCGTGGCACTGGGAAAGGCAAAAAAGGCCACCTTTTTTTCTCTGCTCCGAAAGGTAGTGATCGTAGTACCGCTGACGCTCCTGCTGCCTTCTGTGAATGGCCTGGGAACAGACGGCGTGTTCTGGGCGGAACCGGTTTCCAACCTTGTAGGCGGCTGTGCATGCTTTTTCACCATGCTGGCGACGGTACTGCCGGAGCTGAACAAACGTAAGGCATAAGACGGGCCGGATAAAGGTTTGCGGGAAATTTTGATATGTGTTAGAATGGACAGGATGATTTTTCTGCAAACTAAGCAGAAATCTTAAGAAAGTCCGGCGTATAGCCGGACAGGAATGAGAGGAAAACATAATGGCTTTATTTCAGGCATTTCGGGCAGTAAGACCTGCTTCAGAAAAAGCAGAAAAGGTGGCTGCACTTCCCTATGACGTAGTCAGCAGAGAGGAAGCGCGAGAGATCGGGAAAAAAAATCCGGAATCTTTTCTACATATAGACCGTGCAGAGATGGATCTGGATCCGGAAACCAATCTTTATGATCCGAAGGTTTATCAGAAGGCAAGGGAAAATCTGGATCGTTTCCAGAAAGAAGGGATCCTGATCCAGGATGAGAAACCGAACTATTATCTGTATGAACTGATCCGTAAGGGAAGATCCCAGACCGGGATCGTAGGTGTCAGCTCCATTGATGATTACATGAATGGTGTGATCAAAAAGCATGAGCTTACAAGAGAGGATAAGGAGCAGGACCGCATCCGTCATGTGGATGTCTGTGATGCCAACACAGGCCCTATTTTTCTGGCGTGCAGATATCCGGCAGAGCTTCTTACTCTTATGGAAGAATGGAAAAATGCACATGCTCCTGTGTATGATTTTACTTCCGATGACGAGATCACACATCGTGTATGGGTCGTAGATGAGGAAGAAAAGATCCGGACTATACATAGTCTTTTTGGCGGAATCTCCTCTATCTATATTGCTGATGGTCACCACAGAGCAGCCTCCGCAGTAAAGGTTGGACAGAAGAGAAGAGCGGAGCATCCGGACTACACCGGAAAAGAAGAATTTAACTTTTTCCTGTCAGTGGTATTTCCGTATGACCAGCTGACCATCCTTCCGTATCACAGGATCGTAAAGGATATCAAGGGTATGGAACCCAAAGCCTTTATCGGAAGCATGAAATTTAATTTTGAGCTGATGGCAATGCCGGGCTTTCCATGTAAACCGGTGGAGAAACACTGCTTTGGGCTGTATGTAGACGGAGAATGGTTCCATCTGAAGGCATATCCGGATATCTATGCGGGTAAAGACAGCGTAGGTCAGCTGGATGTATCTATTCTTCAGGATAAGGTCCTGGGTCCGGTTCTGGGGATCAGTGACCCGCGTACCGATGAGAGGATCCGCTTTATGGGAGGAAACCACCGGCTGAAGGATCTGGCAGCAGCTGCAGATGAGACAGGAGGAGCTGCCTTTGCCATGTATCCTACATCCATGGAGGAGCTGATGACGATCGCAGACGAGGGTAAGCTTATGCCGCCAAAGAGCACCTGGTTTGAACCGAAGCTCCGCAGTGGTCTTTTTATCCATAAGCTTTCAGACTGATGCCGGAGGCTTTATGGATTTTTTATAAAATGGTCAGGAAAATCTTAGGAAATCACTACAGATTGCTCACATTTGTCCGGTAAGATACAAGTATATGCTGAGCAAACGCGAAAGAGGGGTTTTCATGACAAACGAACAGTATTACGATTGTATCCAGCCATATCAGAACGCATGTCAGATCATGCGCGCCAAGCTTGAGGTGCTCAACGGAAGCCTGTATCAGAAGTCTTCCGTATCTCCAATCCACAATATCCAGGAACGGATCAAATCCAAGAAGAGCATCGAAAAGAAGCTGGAGAAGCTGGGACATTCGGACAGTGTGCAGAACGCCAAGGATCATCTTCGGGATATCGCCGGGATCCGTGTGATCTGCTACTTTATTGATGATATATACAATCTTGTAAATGCGCTGAAGCGGCAGAGTGAGCTGATCTTTATCAGGGAAAAGGATTACATACAGAATCCCAAGCCTAACGGATACCGCAGCTTTCACGTGATCATTGCAGTTCCGGTGTATTATCTGGATACCATGGAGTATTTTCCGGTGGAGATCCAGCTGAGGACGATGACCATGGATCTCTGGGCAAGCATGGAGCACCGTGTCTGCTACAAGAAGCTTCCGGAACATAGGGATGAGCTTGCGGAGGCCTTCTGTCAGTATGCAGATATCCTTGGAAAGATCGAGGAACAGTTTGAAGCCTACAATGAAACAGGAATGCTGGAGGAGATCACACCTGCCCAGATTACTGAGAATCCGACGGAGGGATAGGAATGGAGATCGAAGAGGAATTTATATCCGGTTTCTGCCGTACCATGAACGGGGGCGAAACCGTCTGCTGTGAGTATACACGGCAGGAGGACAGCAGCAGGAAGCTGACCTTTATGGACTGCGCACATGAAAGATGTGTAAATACAGGCGCCTGTGAGATCTTCAAACAGGCCCATGAGCTGGAGCAGAAATAAAAGATCAAAGAAAAGAAAACAGTGAAAAAGCAATAATGATAAAACAGTAATTATAATAAAACAGCAATAATAATAAAACAGCAATTATAAAAAATCACAGAATACAGGAGGAGTGAATATGAAACACACAGTAGATGCAATGGGGAAACAGTGTCCGATCCCGGTTGTGATGACCAAGAAGATCCTTGACAAGGCAGAGCAGGGAGACGAGATCCGGATCCTGGTAGATAATGAAACAGCAGTAAACAATTTGAGCAGACTTGCCGGAAGTACCGGATGCAGCTTCGTATCCAGAAAAACAGAAGGTGGTTACGAGATCAATATGACAGTAAAATCTGATCCTGCTGCAAGAAGCCAGGCAGAGCCTGAGATCGTCTGCACACCGGCTGTTCCGCAGGGAGATTATACCGTTGCCATCACTTCCGATAAGATGGGAGATGGAGATCCGGAGCTTGGCGGGATCCTGATCAAGGGATTTGTGTATGCACTGACACAGCTGGAGACACCGCCGTCAGTTATGCTGTTTTATAATGGCGGAGCCAGACTTACCGCACAGGATTCACCATGTATCGAAGACCTTAAGACCTTACAGGAGCAGGGAACCGAGATCCTGACCTGCGGAACCTGCGTGAACTTCTACGGACTGAAGGAACCGGCAGTGGGAACCGTAACAAATATGTATACCATAGCGGAAAAGCTCACAAAAGCAGGAAAAGTGATCCGCCCGTAAACAGAGAAACATATAGAAACAACAAAAGTATATAGAAACTTACAGAAGCAGACAGAAACATATAGAAACAGACAGAAACAAATAGAAACACACAGAAATGCCGCAGAGCCATTTTGAAGCCTGCGGCATTTTTGATATCTGGTTGATATTCGCTTGATATCCGGTTATGAGCAAGCAACGAAGCGGATCGGATCGCAAATATCCGCCTGACTTAGCTCCGAACTTACAATTCCACATCAAGCTGCTGCTCCTCAATATGATGGCGTTTTGCATAGCCGGTGAGCATCAGCGTCAGTGCGCCGTCGCCGGTCACGTTGCATGCGGTACCGAAGCTGTCCTGCAGTGCAAAGATGGTAAGCATCAGTGCAGTGCCGGAGCTGTCGAATTTCAGTATCCCGGTGATGATGCCAAGGGATGCCATGACAGTTCCCCCGGGAACACCGGGAGCTCCGATGGCAAAGATACCCAGAAGAAGGCAGAACAGAACCATGGTACCCGGCGTTGGAACGGAACCGTACAGGATCTTCGAAATCGCCATACAGAAGAAAACCTCTGTCAGAACGGAGCCACAGAGATGGATGTTTGCAAACAAAGGAATCCCGAAGCTGACCAGATCCTTACGGAGTGGTTTTGCCTTGGAGGCGCACTGCAGTGCAACGGCCAGTGTGGCTGCAGATGACATGGTCCCTACGGCAGTCAGATAGGCAGGACCATAATGGCGGACAACCTCCAAAGGATTTTCTCCGGAATAGATTCCTGCAAGGATGTAAAGAAGAGCCATCCAGATAAAATGCCCGGCAAGCACCAGTACGATGATCTTCAGAAAAACAGGCAGCTGTCTGGTGATGGTTCCCTCGTAGGCAAGGCCGCAGAAGGTAGTGCCGATAAATAACGGAAGAATGGGGATGATGATCCGAGCCA
>OJMP01001054.1_pt1 | contig 21146 bp, 15 predicted proteins | sample 1597311 | NCBI WGS metagenome assembly OJMP01 (sample SAMEA2452134, study PRJEB22498) | human gut metagenome | biome: human feces; feature: human gut; material: feces | place: Australia | collected 2012 | reverse complement strand
TACTCCGCCTAATAATTTAGAGCGAACCTCTAAGCACCGGATAATTTAATATACCATTTTTTCCTTATTTTTTATTTTACAAGTTCAATCGCTTGTTTACCTGTTAAATGTTCAATTGTAATTTCTACACAACAAAGATTTTTCCATTCTCTTTGAATTTCTTTTTCAACCGCAACTTCATCATTACAATATTTTAATCCTAAAGCATTTACCGCTTGATAGATTTCATCATCATCTTGTAAGATTTTTGCTTTTCCAAAAAGAATAATACTTCTAAAATAAGTTGTTAATTCTTCTTCAATAACATCTTCTTGATCAATAATACTTATTGATACTTTAGAATTATTTTTAATAGCGTCTATTTTATGTCCTGATTTTGCTCCATGAAAATAAATCTTTCCATCTAAGTAAACATAATTAACAGGAACTGAATATGGATACCCATCATCACCATGTAAAGCAAGTGTTGCTGTTTTTGCTTTTTTTAAAATATCAATACATTGCTTTTCAGTTAATTTTTGTTTTTTTCTTCTCATTTCTCTAAACATATTATTACCTATATTTCCAATGTAAAAAATTTATGTAAGATATCTTTTGTCACTTCTCTATTTTCTTTATTCACTAAGATTGTTAAATGATCACCTAAATGTAGAATTGTATCTCCTCGTGGTACAATTTCTTCAATTCCACGATTAATAGAAATAATAATACATTCTTTAGGTAATCCTAATTCTTTGATTGGTAAATCTAAACAGCATGAACCAAGTTCTACAGAATAATGGAGAATTTCTTTTTCTTCTAAGGAAATTTCATGATTGCCATTTTTAATCATTCGATTAAGTAAACTATGATAAATAGGTTCACATTTCATCATATTAGCTACAACATAACCAATAAAACTGCATACAGCAATTGGTAAAAATTGTGATAAACTTCCACACATTTCTGCAATTAAAACAATGCCTGTAATAGGAGCACGAACAATACTCGCAAATAATCCCGCCATTGCTACAACTATAAAGTTATTAAAATACATTTGTGGAACGCCACAATAAGTTGTCACAATTAAAGCATACGCACAACCTATTAAGCTTCCTAAAACAAGCAAAGGAAAGAAGATACCTCCTGGTGTGCCTGAGCCAAAGGAAATAAGTGAAAAGATAAATTTCATTAATAAAAATAATAAAATGGTACTTAAGACAAAGTTTCCTTCATGAAGAATATCTATAATATGATGTCCACCACATAAAACATCTGGATAAAAAATCATAAAAACAACAGAAATCAATAAAGGTATATAGATTTTTTGATTGTTTTTCAAGAATGTAATTTTATCATAGAGTTTTAAAGTAAACATAGTTGTTTTATTATAAATAACACCTAATACACCAACAATAATCCCTAAAATAATAAGAAAACCATATTGTCCTAAAGGCAAAGTATCTACAAGTGGAAAATAAAGTGAGGGGGTCATCCCAAAAATATTTTTACTTATAAAATCACCTGTTAAAGATGCTACCATAACAGTAACAAGTGCCAGTGGTGAAAAGTTTTTATGGATTTCTTCCAAAGCAAATAACACCCCAGCAAGTGGTGCATTAAAGGCTGCTGAAAGTCCTGCTGCTGCCCCACACGTTAAAAGATATTTTTCCTCAAGTTTCATTCTTTTAAATGCAGAAGCTAGTCCTTTACCAACCATTGCTCCAAGTTGAATACTTGGTCCTTCTCTACCTAATGATAACCCCCCTACAATAGAAAGTGTCCCTGCTACCATTTTAGCAAGAATAACTTTATACCATTTTTCATCAATTTGATCAATCATTTCTGCTTCTACTTGTGGAATTCCACTTCCTGAAATATAAGATTCATATTTTAAAAGCTTAGAAATAATAAAACCAATAATTAAAACACATACAATCCAAATACATAAATGAAGTGTGTTATTTTTGATATAATCCACTACAAAATAAGCCATCTTTTCTCCATAAGAAAGCAACAATCTATAAACAACACCCACAATACCCGCTAAAATACCAACAATAAATCCTTCTAATAAAACAATATTATCAAAACGACTTTTAGAGCTTAAAAAACGAGCAATTGAAAACTCTTTTCTTTCCATAATTCTCCCCCAATTCGTTTTTTATTATAGCACTTTATTAAAAAGAAAAACACAAGAATCATTACTCTTGCGTTTCATCTTTTTCATCATAATAATTTCTTACTAAAGATTGTGTTTTTCTAATATGTTTTTCTACATTTGCTTTTGCAAGTGCTTTATCTTTCTTTACAATCGCTTCATAAATTTCTTTATGTTCTTGTGCTGCTTCAATTAAACGATTTGGTTGTTTAATTGAATGTCTGGAAGTAACATGAATATAATAGTTAATATCTGACAATAATTGTTCAAAATATTGTGAATGAGTTGCTCTATAAATAGCTTCATGGAAATCAATGTTTACTTCTGTAAATCTTTCTTGATCATTTTTTTCAGCATAGAATTCTAATAAATCATAGATTTCTTTAATTCTATCTAATTCTTCTTGAGTAATACGCTCAATAGCAAGTTGTACAGATAAACTTTCTAAAACAACACGAATTTCTAACATATCATCAATATCTCTTGATGAAAAACCTAATACATAAACTCCTTTATTAGGAATACTTTTAACTAATCCTTCTAACTCTAATTGTTTTAAAGCTTCTCTAATAGGTGTTCTAGAAATATTTAGTTCTTTAGAAAGAACAACTTCATTTAATTTTTGTCCTTTTTCATATTCTTCATTTAAAATCTTATCTCTTAAAATACAAAAGATGCGATGTCCTAAGGAACCATGTCCTGCATTTTCTAAAATATTTTTTTTCATACTATAACCTATCTATAATTGCTTGCGTGAATTCCTTTGTAGAAGCATGTCCACCAATATCACGCGTTACAATTTTTCCCTCTTCTACGACTTTTGAAAGTGCATCACGTAGTCTATTTGCTTGATCATTTTGTCCTAAGGCTTCTAACATTAAAGCAAACGCTAAAAGCAATGCACTTGGATTGGCAATTCCTTTTCCTGCAATATCAGGAGCACTACCATGAACAGCTTCATAAATACGGTATTCATCTCCAATATTTCCACTAGGAGCAAATCCTAATCCACCTACTAAACCTGCACATAAATCAGAAACAATATCTCCATATAAATTAGGAGCAACCAATACATCAAATGTTTCTGGTCTTAAAACAAGCTGCATACACATATTATCAATGATTACTTCTTGTTTTTCGATTTCTGGATAATCTTTACCTACATTTCTAAAACATTCTAAGAATAATCCATCTGTAAATTTCATAATATTCGCTTTATGAATGGCTGTGACTTTTTTTCTACCATTTGCTTTTGCATATTCAAAAGCATAACGACAAATCTTTTCACTGGCTTCTCTAGTAATTAATTTAATACCATGCGCAACATCATCACCCACCATATATTCAATTCCTTTATAAAGATCTTCCGTATTTTCACGAATCATGACTAAATCAATATTTTCATATTTAGAATCAATTCCTTTAAAAGAACGAATTGGTCTTACATTGGCATAAGTTGCAAATTTTTGTCTTAAAGCAACATTGACACTTCTAAATCCTGTACCAATAGGTGTTGCTGTTGGACCTTTTAATGCCCATTTATATTCTTTAATAGCATCTACAAGTCCTGGTTCAAAGACTTCTTTTGTTTTAGCAGCATATTCTGCACCAGCTTGATATTCTACCCATTCAATATCTAAATTCATAGCTTTTGTAATGTCAACAACACTTTGTGAAATTTCTTTTCCAATTCCATCACCTGGAATTAATACTGCTTTCATTAAAAGTCACCTCCTAATTCTTTAATTGCATTTAATAGACCACCATATTGAATCATTGTTTTTTCTCTTGGTGATAATTTTAATTTTGCGGTAATTGTTTGATTATTTGTTTTATTGATAACAGTAATATCTTTATTGTTTTCAACACTATCTAATAAATTAATTAATTCATATTCATCTTGATCATTAAAGAAATCGTAATCTTTTTGATTAATAACAAGTGGTAAAATACCATTATTAATTAAGTTCGAACGATGAATTCTTGCAAATGAAATAGCAAAAATTGCTTTGATCTTTAAATAATTAGGAACAAGGGCTGCATGTTCACGTGAAGAACCTTGACCGTAGTTATCTCCACCAACAATAAATCCTCCGCCATTTTCAATGCATCTATTATAGAATTGATCATCTACTTTACAGAAAGAGAATTTAGCAAGATGTGGCACATTACTTCTATATGGGAGTAATTTAGAATCAGATGGCACAATGTGGTCTGTAGAAATATTATCTCCTACTTTTAAACATACTTTACCTTTAAATGTATCTGGTAATTTATCTCCTCGAGGAACTGGTTTAATATTTGGTCCCATATAAACTTCATTTTGAGGATCATATTCATCAATAAAGAAATTCTTATTCTTCACAAATGGTGTATTTTCAATATCGTCTAAATACATATCATCTTCAAATTCATCTGTTAAATATCCTTTGATTGCACTTAAAGCAGCAACTTCAGGTGATACTAAATAAACACTAGCATCATTTGTTCCTGAACGTCCTTTAAAGTTACGGTTGATAGTTCTTAAAGAAACACCTTTAGAAAGTGGTGCTTGCCCCATACCGATGCATGGTCCACAACCACATTCAAGAATTCTTGCCCCAGAGGCAATCATATCCGCTAAAGCTCCACATTTAGAAAGCATTGCTAGAATACTAGAAGAACCTGGAGCAATAACAAGTGATACATGAGTTGCTACTCTTCTTCCTTTTAAGATTTTTGCAGCTTTTAACATATCAGGAAGTGAGGAGTTTGTACATGAACCAATCACTACTTGATTGATTTTCATTCCTTTTAATTCACTTACTGGTACAACTGCATCTGGACTATGTGGTTTAGCAGTTAATGGTACTAATTTTGATAAATCAACGGTGATTTCTTCATCATATGTAGCATCTTCATCCGCTTTTAATTCAACATAATCTTCTTCTCTTCCTTGTTGAATTAAGTATTCTTTAGTAATTTCATCTGTTGGAAAGACAGAAGTCGTTGCCCCTAATTCAGCCCCCATATTACAAATAGTTGCACGATCTGTTAATGATAATTCTTTTAAACCTTCTCCAGTGTACTCAATAATCTTATTAACTCCACCTTTGACAGATAATTGTTGTAAAATATATAAAATAACATCTTTAGCCGAAGCCCATTTTGCTTTTTTACCTACTAAATTCACTCTAACAACACTTGGACATTGTAAATAATATGTACCTGTTGCCATTGCTACAGCGACATCTAATCCTCCTGCCCCAATAGCAATCATTCCCATCGCACCACATGTTGGTGTATGTGAATCTGATCCTACTAATGTTTTACCAGGTTTTGCAAAGTTTTCTAATTGCAATTGATGGCAAACACCATTTCCTGGTTTAGAAAAAGTAATTCCATGTTTCTTTGCAACACTACGGATAAATTCATGATCATCCATATTTTCAAAACCTGTTTGTAACATATTATGATCAATATATGCAACTGCCTTTTCAACCGCTACATGTTCAATTCCCATTGCCTCTAATTGTAAATAAGCCATTGTCCCTGTTGAATCTTGAGTTAATGTTTGATCAATTTGAATCCCTATTTGTTGACCAGCGACTAACTCACCACTTTTAAGTTTAGTACTTAAGATTTTATACGCTAAATTCATTATTCTACGTCCCCCTTATTACGATTGTATACAATTATACATTCCATGTGTATTATTGTAAATACATTCTAAGTAAATAAAGGGATTTTTTTACGTATATTCCATTAAAATTGTATATTGTATACAGTTACCAATCATTTAAAAAGGGGAGCAAAAGCTCCGCTTTTTTTATAAATCTAAGGCATATGCAATCGCAAGTTTTGTTGTATCTACGATTGAATCAATATGACAACGTTCTTTACCATGTGAATTGATCACAGCCATACCAAATGCTGCAGCATAAACATTATTACCTGCACGAATTGCAGCATTAGCGTCTGTTCCATAATGGAAGAAAACATCAACACAATAATGTAAGTTTGTTTTTTTAGCTTGGTTGATAATTCTTGTAGTAAGTTCTCTATCATATGGAGAATAGTTATCTTTAGCACAGATACTTACTGTTTTTTCATCAGCATGATAATCAGGCCCAATTAATCCAATATCTAAAGCAACATATTCTTCTACTTCTTCTGGTACATAAGCTCCACCATGTCCGATTTCTTCATAAATTGGGAAAGCTAATAATGTACGATATTTTGGTTTTAAGTTATTTCTTTTGAAGTAAGCCATCATTTCGATTAATGCAGCAACTGCAGCTTTATCATCAATATAACGTGAAACAACATATCCTGATGGTGTATATTCGAAATGAGGATCTACAGAGATCACATCACCATGATCAATACCTAAAGCCATAACTTCTTCTTTAGAATGAACATCTTCATGTAAGATAACTTCCATATGATCTTCATCTCTTGGCATTGTTCTAGCATCTTCAAATACATGAACTGAGTGAGCTTTACAAATAACCATACCTCTATATTTGCGTCCATCTCTTGTAATAAGAGTAACACCTTCACCTTCCATACTATGGTAGTTAACACCACCTAATTGTCTTACAATTAAATGACCGTTATCATCAATATGACGAACAACTAAACCAATTGTATCTAAGTGAGCACCCAAACATACTGTTTTAGAATTATCTTCTCCTTCTAAAGTAATGTAAGCTGTTCTTTTACGATCATAAGTCACTTCATAACCAAATTCAGCTGCTTTTTTTTCTAATAAAGCACCAACTTCTTCATAATAGCTTACTGGACTTGGTACATTAATAAATTCTTCACATAATTCAACTAATTCTTTTTTGTCAATATTCATTTCCATTTTATAATACCTCTTTTACTTTTTATCATATAAATGACATGCGCAGAAATGACCTGGTTCTACTTCTTTAAAATCGGGTCTCTCTGTTTTACAAATATCCATTACTTTCGGACATCTTGTACAGAAACGACATCCTTTTGGTGGGTTGGCTGGACTTGGCACATCGCCACCTAAGATTTGTTTATCTTCAATTCTTTCTTTTCCGATTCTTGGAATTGCTGAAAATAATGCTTGAGTATAAGGATGTAATGGTTTGGCATAAAGTGATTCTGTATCAGCCATTTCCATCATATTACCTAAATACATAACCCCTACTCTATCAGCAATATGTTTTACAACACTTAAGTCATGGGAAATGAAGATATAAGCAATACCCATTTTTTCTTGTAATTCATTTAATAAGTTAATGATTTTTGCTTGAATCGAAACATCTAATGCTGAAACAGGTTCATCACAAATAATCAATTTTGGTTGTAAAGCAATTGCACGGGCAATCCCAATACGTTGTCTTTGTCCTCCTGAAAATTCATGAGGATAACGATACATGTAATCTAAGTTTAAACCAACTTGTTTCATAACTTCCACAACACGTGCATCACGTTCTTCTTTTGTTTTATAACATTTAGCGATATCAATTGGTTCAGCAATAATATCTTTAACTGTCATACGTGGATTTAAAGAAGCATAAGGATCTTGGAAAATCAATTTGATTTTATCACGTGCTTCTTGTAATTCTTTACCTTTTAAGCTTGTAAAATCTTGACCATCTAAGATAACCTTTCCTTCAGTTGGTTCAATTAGACGGATTACACTTTTACCCATTGTTGATTTACCACATCCTGATTCACCAACAATCCCAAAAGTTTCTCCTATTTTAACATCAAAGCTAATATCATCTACCGCTTTAACAACGCTTTTTTTACCTCTTAAAGAAGATGATTTAATAGAATAATATTTCTTTAAGTGTTCTACTTTTAATAAAACGTCTTGATTATTTTCCATTTTCTACATCCTCCTTATTCCATCTTTCATGATATTTCCAACAACGAACTAAATGGTTTTCACCATGTTCCATCATTGCTGGACATTCTTGATGACAGATTTCTTTAGCATGTTTACAACGTGGTGCGAAGAAACATCCTTTTGGAAGTTCATAAAGCATTGGTACAGAACCAGGAATAACTTCCAATTCTTCTTGATCATCGCTATCGATATCAGGGATTGATCTTCTTAGACCAATAGTATAAGGATGTAAAGGATTTTTAAATAAATCTTCTACATTTGTATATTCTACGATCTTACCTGCATACATAACGATTACATTATCTGCCATTTCTGAAATAACACCCATATCATGTGTAATTAATAATACGGCTGTATTTAATTCTTTTTTCATTTTATTAATTAATTTTAAGATTTGTGCTTGAATAGTCACATCTAATGCTGTTGTAGGTTCATCACAAATCAATAATGATGGATTACATGAAAGTGCCATCGCAATCATGATTCTTTGTCTCATCCCACCAGACAATTGATGGGGACAAGAAGCAAATACTTTTTCAGGCATTGGAATACCTACAAGTTTAATCATTTCTAAAGCACGTTCTTTAGCTTCTTGTTTACTCATTTTTTCATGAGTTAAAACAGCTTCCATAATTTGTTTTCCAACAGTAATAACTGGATTTAAAGATGTCATTGGCTCTTGGAAAATCATTGAGATTTCTTTACCACGAATATCTCTCATTTCTTTAGGAGATTTCTTTAATAAATCTTCTCCTTTATACATAATTTCACCAGCAGTAATTTTACCTGGAGGAGATGGAATTAATTGCATTAATGATAAAGCTGTCATACTTTTACCACAACCAGATTCTCCAACAACTCCTAAAGTTTCTCCTGGTTTGATATTAAAACTTACTTCTTGTACAGCAGGAAGCGCTCCACGATCTGTAAAGAAGGTAATACCAAGATCTTTGACTTCTAATAATTCTTTATTTTCACTCATATCTTTTCCCCTTTTTACGATCTTAATTTTGGATCAAGCGCATCTCTTAATCCATCACCTAACATATTGAACGCTAATACTGTAATAATAATAGCTAACCCTGGAATCACTGAATAGTATGTTGCACTACGAATATATGGTTGTGAAAAACTAATCATTGAACCCCAGCTTGCCATTGGTGCTTTAACACCTAAACCTAAAAAGCTTAATGATGCTTCTGACATAATTGCATTTGGAATACCTAATGTTACAGTAACGATTAATGTTGATAAACAGTTAGGTAATAAATGTTTCATAATAATTCTAAAACTATTTCCACCGCTGACTTTACATGCATCGATGTATTCCATCTTTTTAAGACGCATAACATCCCCACGGATAAGTCTGGCTGTTGAAGCCCAACCTAAAAGGCCAAGCGCTAAGTAAAGGTTAATTAAACCTGGTCCTAAAACGAACATGATTGCCATCGCAAATAATAAGAATGGAAAAGATGAAAATACTTGAATTAAAAATGAAATAACAGAATCTACTTTTCCACCAAAATATCCGGCACAAACACCCATCGTATACCCAATAACTGTCGCAATAATTTGTGAAATGATACCAACACTTAAAGAAACACGGCATCCATAAATAATTCTTGAAAAAATATCTCTTCCTAAATCATCTGTACCAAACCAATGTTGTCCGCAAGGTTTCATTAAACGATCTGTAAGAACTTGTTTGTTTGGATCATAAGGAGCAATCAATGGTGCAAATAAAGCAATTAAGCATAAAAGAATAACGATGAACAAACATACCATTGCTACTTTATTTTTCTTGAAAATGTTCCAACTGATTGACCAATAACTTTGATATGTTTGATCTTTTTTCTTTTTAAACATTTTATGATGACTCCTTTCCTAAACGAATTCTTGGGTCGACTACTGTATAAAGTAAATCAACTACTAAATACATAATGACACAAATAACCGCAATATACATCACGCCACCTTGGACGATTGGTAAATCACGTGTATTAATACTATCTACTAACATTTTTCCAATTCCTGGAATTGAAAATACAGATTCTACTAAGACAGATCCTGTTAAGATGTTTCCTAAATCAGATCCTGCAATTGTAATAATTGGAATTAACGCATTACGTAAAGCATGTTTAATTGTAACAACCCAACCTTTTAAACCTTTAGCTTCAGCTGTACGGATGTAATCTTGTGATAAAACATCTAACATACTTGTTCTTGTAATACGAGCAATACTTGCTGCATATCTTGTACCTAAGGCAATACCTGGTAAGATAAATGATTTAAAACTATCAATACCTGATAAAGGTAATAAATTAAATTTCAAACAGATAACAATTTGTAAGATGATAGCAATCCAGAATGCGGGAGCTGAAATACCAAATACAGAAATTGTCATTAAAGCTGAATCAACCCACTTACCATGATTAACGGCAGCCACAACACCTACTACTATTCCTAAAACAACAGCTAATATATAAGCAATACCAGCAAGCTTAGCCGTTACTAAAAATGAACTTGTTAAAATATCAATTACTGGTTTATTTTGGAAATATGATGTTCCAAAGTTTCCTTGAAGCATATTTCCTAACCAGCTGAAATATTGAATATAAATTGGTTGGTCTAATCCCATTTCATGTGTAACACGTGCAATCGTTGTTTGATCAGCGAACTCACCTAACATGATTTCAACTGGATTACCAGGCACAATGTTTAACACAAAGAATGTGATTAACGAAATACAAAAAACGACACCAATAGCTTGTAATACACGTTTTAGTAAATACTTCGTCATATTTTTCCTCCTTTTTCCTACAATAAATATATGGAATGCATTGCTGCATTCCATATATGATTAACACTTATTTAATTTCATTTACTATTTTTTAGATAAATCAATATCAATGTTATATAAATGATAAATTAAGTTTCCTAATTTAGCATTTTTTACATATGGTTTAGCAACAAATTGTAACTTACCATAATATAATGGAATTGTTCCATAATCTTCACGAGATAAGATATAATCTGCTTTTTTGTATAATTCAACACGTTTATCAGAATCATTTGATTCTCGAGCTTCTTTCATTAATGAATCGAATTCAGGATTATTGTAGAATACACCTTTTCCTACAGCGTTTTCTGAATAGTAATAAGTATACATTTGGTTATCAGCATCTGCATATAATGGGAACCAACCAAGAACTGTAGCTTGTAATTCACCAGCAGCTCTAGCTGAAGACCAAATACCTGCATCAATTGTTTCTACATTCATAGTAATTCCAGCTTCTTTTAAGTAAGCTTGTAATGCAGTAGCGATTTTTTCTTCTTTTTGTCTAACTTTGCAAGTAAATGTAGGGTTTGAAATACCTGCATCAGCTAAAACTTGTTTAGCTTTTTTAACGTTATGTTCATAAGTTTTTAATTTGTCATCATGACCTGGAACACTTGGATTTAAGAATGATGAAGCTGGTTCAGCAGCACCATTTAATACAGTACTACATAATTCTTTACGGTTAATAGCTAATGAGATTGCTTCTCTAACTGCTTTATTACTTAATACTGGATCATTATCTTTAATTGATAAGAAATATGTACCTAATGGAGTTACTTGAGTAATTTCATCTTTTAAATCACTATCTTTATATTGATCTAATAATGAAGTATCTAAGTCACACATATCAATGTTACCTTGTTCATATTCCATCATTTTTGTACTTGCATCATCAATATAAACAATTTCTAAACGATCTAAGTTAGCTTTTTTACCATGATATTTTTTATTTGGTACCATTACAACTTTAGTTTGTTCATCATTTTCTTTAATTACATAAGGACCAGTACCAATTAAGTTAGTTCCTTTACCCCAGTTTTCACCAGCAGCAGCACATGCATCTGAAGGATAAATTGAAGCATAGTCCATACCTAAGTTAGCAACAAATGGCGCAAATTTGTAATCAATATGTAATTTAAAAGTGTAATCATCAACTGTTTCAAAACCACTTAATTCAGTAGCTTTACCATCTAACATATCTTGAGCACCAGTAATCATGTTGTACATATATGTATTTGTACATCCTGTTGCTGGTGTAAACATTCTTTCGAATGTATATTTAACATCTTCAGTAGTTAAATCAGAACCATCTGAGAATTTAACACCTTTTTTAAGTGTAATTGTATAAGTTAATCCATCATCAGATACCTCTGGCATATCTTTAGCAAGAACACATTCTTCTTTATTATCATCATTCCAACGATATAATCCCTCTAATACGTTGTCAGCAACAGAAGAAGCCCCTGAAGTAGTGTTAGTTTGCATATCTAAACCAACTTTTGGATTAGATTGACCAAAGCGAAATACTTTTTCGCCACTTTCTGTACTTTTGCTTGAGCTACTTGAACCACCACATCCAGCTAAGGATACAGCCATTGCAGCAACAGCAAGAACAGATAAAGATTTCTTTAATAAGTTCATTTCCCTTTCCTCCTAGTTTTAACAATTCCCTACTTAAACTTTTTTAAAGTACTTTTGTATTATATCAAAGGGCTTTCTTTATTTCAACAGAATATTGCATTTTTGTATACAATTGAAAACAATTATCTAATTTCATACCTTATTATCATACTTTTTTATGTTTTTTTTGCAAAAAATGTTCTTGTTTATGCAAAAAAACAATATCCAATCCACATGGATATTGTTTTTTATTTTAAAGCATACTTGTCATTCCACCATCAATAACAAGTAATTGTCCTGTTGTATAAGTACAAGCGTCACTTGCAAAATAGATAAGTGCTCCGTTCATTTCACCTTCACGACCAAATCTCTTAAGAGCTACTCTGTTTTTTAAAACAAGAGAACCTGGTGCATCTAAAGCATCATGTGTCATTTCTGTATCATAGACACCTGGTGCAATCGCATTAACAAGAATACCATAAGGTGCTAGATCTCCTGCCATGGCTTTTGTAAGGTTAACAACCCCACCTTTAGCCGCAAAATAACTTACTTGAGCAGGTCCAGCTTGAATACCACCAACCGATGAAATATTAATAATTCTTCCATATTTTTGTTTCATCATAATAGTTGAAACTTCTCTTGCCATGAGGAAAACACCTTTTAAATCTGTATCTAAAACTTTATCCCATTGGGCTGTTGTATGATCATGAAGACCACTTGAGTATTCAACAACACCAGCATTATTTACAAGAATATCAATTTTTCCAAAATGATCGACGACAGTTTTAATCGCATTTTTAATACTTTCTTCATCTGTAACATCACATGAAACAGGTAAACAATCATGTCCATTTTGTTTTAATTCTTTAGAAAATTCTTCTAATCTTTCTTTTCTACGTGCAAGGATAGCGACATCGCATCCTTGTTCACTTAATGCTCTTGCAAATTGTTTTCCAAGTCCACTTGAAGCTCCTGTAACAACCGCTACTTTTCCTGTTAAATCAAAACTAATCATCTTTAATATCTCCTATTCCATCACACGGATTGCATGATATCCCTCATGAATTGCAGTTAAAATTTTTCTTGGTGCAACAGCATCTCCAATAACAGCAACTTCATCATATTTTTCATCTAATAAATCTTCTAATTGATTATTAGGTCTAAATCCAACAGCATTTAAAACAGTATCACATTCAAGCGTCATTGTTTTTCCATCTCTTTCAAATGTAACACTTGTTGGTGTAATATTTGTTACTTTAGCGTTTGCTTCAACTTTAACACCACGATCTTTAACCATTTTTCTTAAATGTTGATCATTATTTAAACAATGGTTCGCTGTAAATAAGATGTCTGGACACATTTCTACTAATGTCACATCTCCATCTTTTCCTGCAATATCACAAGCTGCTTCCGTACCAGCAAGTCCAGCACCGATAACAACGACTTTTTTACCAACTGTTGCTTGATGTGTTAAATAATCACTCGCAAGAACTGTGGTATCAATACCTGGAATTGGTGGCATAGCAGGAGTTGAACCAGCAGCTAAAATAACTTTGTCATAATCTCCTTCAAGATTGTCTTTAGTAATAGGTGAATTTAAATGAATATTCACATCTAGTTTTTTACATTGTGTTTCTAAGTATTTAATTAATTTTAAAACATCCGCTTTAAAATCAGGACCACCTGCAGGCCATAAAGTTCCACCTAATTTATCTTCTTTTTCATATAAATCAACATCAAAACCACGGCGTTTTGCAGTAATGGCAGCCATCATACCAGCTGGTCCACCACCAATAACTAATACATTACGTTTTTGACCATTTGGAAGTGGTAAAGCATAAGCTTTTTCTGCATAACATAATGGGTTTACCGCACAATAGTAGTGTTTTCCACTAAATCCAGCAAGTAAGCATTCATTACATCCTACACAAGGAGCAATGTCTTCTTCTTGATGTGCTTTGACTTTTTTAGGCCAATATGGATCAGCTAACATTTGATGTGCAAGTCCTACATAATCTAAGATTCCATCTTCAACAGCTTTTTTAGCCACTTCAGGATCTTTTAAATTACCATCACCTAATACTGGAACACTTACAATATCTTTAATTGCTTTTTGTACATCAAGTTTATATCCTTCTTTACTATAAACAGTTGTAATCGCTTGGAACCATTCTTCATAACATCCAGTATCAACATGTAAAGCATCAACCCCTGCTTCTTCTAAGATTTTAGCCATTTCAATACCTTCATCAATGGTTCTAAAGCCTTCTACTCTTTGATGTGGTGTAAATTTAACAAGCACTGGCATTGTATCTGGAACATTCTTTTTAATTGCTTCAATACATTCCAATGTAAAACGCATACGATTTTCAAGTGATCCACCATATTCATCTGTTCTATTATTCCATTGAACAGAATGGAATTGATCTAATAAATATCCTCCATACGCATGTAATTCAACGCAGTCTGCACCAGCATTTACAGCAAGTGAAGCACTGTACCCTACTTTTTCTACTAAATAATGAATATCTTCTTTTGAAAAAGGTTTACAAATTAAATTTGGGAACCAGAATGCACCTACACTACCCGCACTATAAGGTGGTGTAAAAGGATCAGTAAATTGTTGACGTCCTAAACCTGGTGATAATTGTACACAGACTTTTGCTCCATAAGCATGACATCTTTCAATTAACATATTTAATCTTTCTACATGATGGAAATCAGAAAGTTCTGTACATGGTCTTGGTTCATATTTTGTCGAAACAACGTTAGCACCTGTAATAATTAAACCAGCGCCACCTTTTGCTCTTTCTTCAAAATAATCAATACCTTCATTACAGTAAGCTCCATCAGCTTCTCCTGTCGTTCCCATAGGTGACATGAAAATTCTGTTTTTTAATTTCATTTTTCCTATGTATGTCTTATCAAATAAACTCTTAGCCATTTCTTTTCCCTCCTCATACCATAGTAAATGTTTATTTAACTTAAGTAAATTATAAAACTCTAAAATTAAATGTCAACGCTTTCAATGAATAAAAGTGAATTTTTTAACAAACTCTTTACATGAAATATATGTTATATTATTTTTAAGGAGAATTTTATGAAAATTACGAGAGAAGAAATATCAGATACTGCAGTTAAGCTTTTTTTAGATAAAGGATATAATAATGTAACCATTCAAGATATCTGTAATGAATTAAATATTACTAAACCTACTTTATATAAATATATAAGTAATAAAGAAGATCTTATTTTAGATCTTTATGATTCAACGATTGATCATCTTGTTAAAGATACTTATAAACTTGTTGATAGTGATAGTCACTATCAACAATTACTGATTGTATTTTCAACTTTAATTAAAGATACAAAGAAATATGGTTACGATTTATTTAGTCAAATGTTTATCGCTAATTTAAAAGAAAATAGAAATAGCTTTGCGATGAGAGAAAATCTTACAAAACTATGTATCATCATCATAAAAAAAGCTCAAAAAAATAAAGAAATTCACAATTTTTCCAATCCTGAATTTCTTTATCAAGCTTTAGCTCATACTTTTACAGGTCATGAAGCTTTATGGTGTATTAAAAAAGAAGAAAAATGTTTTGATGAATCTTTCTATTTAAGTATGAACGCTTTATTAGAAGTTGATCCTGCTTATCAAGATTTATATAAAGAGTATTTGTAAACCTTTTATTTTATTGATAGAATAGTCGAGGTGATAAAAAATGTTGATAGAATGTTCAAATATAAAGAAATCATTTCAAGGAATTGATTTATTAAAAGATATTAGTTTTAAAGTAGATGACCATGATAAAATTGCGATTATTGGTGTCAATGGAGCTGGTAAAACAACGATTTTAAATATCTTAATTGGTGAAGAAAGTTATGATAGTGGTGATTTATTTAAAAGTCGTGATTTAAATGTAGGTTATTTAAAACAACATCATGATTTAGATATGAATAAAACCATCTATGAATGTGCTTTAGAAGTCTTTGAACCTTTAATTAAAATAGAAAATCGTATGCGTGAATTAGAAAGTATCATGGCTTATGATCATAGTGATCAAGTTATGAATGAATACGATTCACTTACAAATAGATTTAATGAAAAAGATGGTTTTAGTTATCCTAGTCGTATTGTTGGTGTTTTAAAAGGAATGGGCTTTGTTGAAGAAGATTTTCAAAAATATGTTTATGAACTATCTGGTGGTCAAAAAACCAGACTTTGTCTTGCCAAGCTTTTATTAGAAGAGCCTAAACTTTTGGTTTTAGATGAACCAACCAACCATTTAGATAGTCAAGCAATTTCCTTTTTAGAAAACTATTTAAAAGGATATAAAAATGCTTTGATTGTGGTCAGCCATGACCGTTATTTTATTGATGTTGTTTCTAATAAGATTATTGAAATAGAAAATGGAAAAAGTCATAGTTATAATTGTCGCTATGAAGAATATTCTATTCAAAAAAGAACACAACGTGCTATTGATTTAAAACACTATATCAATCAACAAAAAGAAATAAAAAAAATACAAGAAAGTATTGATACATTAAAATCATTCAATCGTGAAAAAAGTATTAAACGTGCAGAATCCAAAGAAAAACAACTTGCAAAGATTGAACGTATTGATCGACCAGAAAATTTACCAAGTGCCATCACTGTTCAATTTACACCAGCTATTGAATCAGGTTATGATGTTTTAAAAGTCACTGATTTATCAATGCGTTATGATCAAATGGTTTTTGAACACTGTAATCTTGATATTAAAAAAGGTGAACGTGTGGCTATTGTAGGAGAAAACGGAGTTGGTAAAACAACTTTATTTAAAGCTCTTGTAGGCCAACTTCCTATTGATCATGGAAAAATACGTTTTGGTAGTCACGTAGAAATGGCCTACTATGACCAAGAACATGAATCTTTAAATTATAATAAAACCATCTTTGATGAAATCAGTGATTGTTATCCACGTATGACTAATCAAGAAATTAGAAGTACCCTTGCTATGTTTAACTTTAGAGGCGATGATGTCTTTAAAGATATTGCCATGCTTTCTGGTGGTGAAAGAGGACGTGTTGTTTTAACAGAAGTTTTATTAAAACAAGCCAACTTCTTAATTCTTGATGAACCAACCAACCACTTAGACATTTCTTCTAAAGAAGTCCTAGAAGAAGCTTTAAAGAGCTTTGAAGGAACGATTTTATTTATTAGTCATGATCGTTATTTTATAAACAAAATTGCAACGCGTGTGATTGAAGTACAAAAAGATCAATGTCTTTCTTATAATGGTAATTATGATGATTATTTAGCTCAAAAGACACCTGTTGTAGAGACAACACAAAAAGTGGTTACCGAAGCAAGACAAAGACAGATCATTGATAAAAAAACAAAAAATGAAATTAAAAAGCTTGAAAGAACGATTGATTCTTTAGAAAAAGAAATTAATTCTTTAAAAGAGGAACTAACAAGTGAAGAAGTCATGAATAATTATAAAAAATATAATGAAATTACTGATTCTATTGATGAAAAAGAAATGGAATTAATGGAAATCATGGAAAAATGGGAACAGCTACAATCGTAACTGTTCTATTTTTTTCATATTTTAAAAAAAATAAATATATTTTTATAAATTATGTATAATACCATTGAATTTAAGGAGGATATATAAATGTTACACAAAACTTTAAAACCATTTCCTAAAGATTTCCTTTGGGGAGCAAGTACAAGTGCTTATCAAGTAGAAGGTGCAAGTTTAGAAGATGGAAAAGGTCCATCATGTCAAGATGTAAAAGTTGTACCAGAAGGGACTTCTGATTTAAAAGTCTGTGCAGATCAATATCATAGATATAAAGAAGATATCGCTTTAATGGCAGAAATGGGATTCAAAACTTATCGTTTCTCAATTTCTTGGTCAAGAATTATTCCTGAAGGGACAGGTGCTATCAATCCTAAAGGAATTGAATATTACAACAATGTCATCAATGAATGTTTAAAATATGGAATTGAACCATTAGTAACTATGTTCCATTTCGATATGCCTGCAGCATTAGATGAACGTGGATCATGGGGAAATAGAGAATCAATCGATTGGTTCTTAAACTTCGCAAAAGTTATGTTTGAAAACTTTGGTGATCGAGTTAAATATTGGTTAACAATCAATGAACAAAATATGTTAACTTTAGTTGGTCCTGTTATTGGAACATTAATGATTCCTGAAGGATGCACTAATGTATTAAAAGAAACTTACCAACAAAACCACCATATGTTAGTAGCACAAGCAAAAGCTATGGCATTATGTCATGAAATGTTACCAGGAGCTAAAATTGGTCCTGCACCAAATATCTCATTAGTTTACCCAGCAAGCTGTAAACCTGAAGATGTTTTAGCCGCTCAAAACTATAACGCTATTAGAAACTGGTTATACTTAGATATGGCTGTATATGGTGTTTATAACAACTTAGTATGGGCTTATTTAGAAGAACATGATGCATGTCCTGAATTTGGTGAAGGTGACGAGGAAGCATTAAAGAGTGGTCATCCTGATTTCATCGGTTTCAACTATTATAATACTGCTACTGTAGAAGCAAGTGATGGAACTGAAAAATTAGATCCAGGTGCAGATCAACAAACTGCTCGTGGTGAAAAAGGTGTTTATAGAGGATATAAAAACCCTAACTTACCAACTACTGAATTCGGTTGGGAAATCGATCCTATGGGATTCAGAGCAACAATTCGTGAAATGTATTCAAGATATCGTTTACCAATGATCGTTACTGAAAATGGTTTAGGAGCTTATGATACTTTAACTGAAGATGGTAAAGTTCATGATCAATACAGAATTGAATATCTAAGAAAACACATCGAACAAATTCATTTAGCTATTTCTGATGGAGCAGAAATGATGGGATATTGTCCATGGTCAGTAATAGATTTACTTAGTTCACATCAAGGATTTAAAAAGAGATATGGTTTTGTGTATATAAATAGAGAAGACCATGACTTTAAAGATTTAAGAAGAATAAAAAAAGATAGCTATTACTGGTATCAAGAAGTAATAAAATCTAATGGGGAAAATTTATAAAGTAAATTGTAAGTATTTATAAATTAATAAAAAAGGATTACGATGATTTTAGAGTATTTATGGGAAAGTTTGCAATTGGACTTAGCAAGTTTCATAAGTTAAAGTTAAGTGATAAGGAAAAGTTAAGATTAATTAAAGTATTTTTAGAGTTTAATGAAAGCTTTGAAGATTTGATGCAAAGAAATATTATTAAAGATGCTTATATATGGAAATAAGGTAAGTAATATAGAAAATCCAATAGTTGACCTATTGGATTTTTTTATTATTAATATATTAATAATGCGAATTAAATTATATAACAAAAGCATGTATATTCATTAAAGTTTACCAACCATAAACATCAAATTGTACATCAGATATATAATTACCTATTGCTCTTTTAATATATGGTATAGTGTTACTTGGGAGATTATTTATATCAAACCATGATAAATCATCACATTTTTGTGGTTCCATATTTGTTATTTCACCTTCCCACGAATCTGCTATAAAAAAGAAATCAATTCTTTCATCATCTGATTTTCTATGCATAACACTTGCAAAGTTGATATTGTTTGGAGTAATTTCTATACCAGCTTCTTCCTTTGCCTCTCTTATCATTGCTGTTTTTAAATCTTCATCACTATCTACATGCCTAGCCACAACGCTATAGTTCCATCTTCATAGCCAGTATTAAATCTTCTTAATAATAATACTTTATTATCTTTAACAAGCAAAAGATGTACGCCTACAGGCATTTGAAATCTTATTTTTCTCAAATTAAAATCTTCTTTCTGTAATGTACATTATACAATAATTGTGAATTAATGCATATTATAACATTTTAAACATTAATTTAAAGCATATCTTAATAAAAAATAAAATAGATATACCTCATTTTATAAGTTAAATACAAAATGGTCGATATTAAAATCAAAAAATGATTTTGCAGTTTACAAAAAAGAATTTTTAAAATATTATATGATTAAATGTGAATATGGAAATAGAGGATATACTTGAAAATAATCAAAAGAAAATCATCTAAATAGGAGGAAATATAAATGAGAATAGCAGTAATATCAGATATACATAGTAATATATACGCACTAGATAAGGTAATAGAGGATATAAAATCAAAAAATGTAGACATGATAATTTGTACAGGAGATTTAGTTGGGTATGGAACGCGTCCAAATGAAGTTATACATAAGATGAAGGAAGAAAAAATACTTACTATAATGGGAAATTATGATGATGCAATAGGTAACTTAAAAATAGTATGTGGATGTGATTATAAAGATCCAAAAGATGCAGAAAAAGCGAGTCTTTCAATGCACTTTACATCTTATGAAACAACTGATGAAAATAAAAAATATTTAAGAAATCTTCCTAAAGAAGCTACATTTACTTTCAATAATAAAACCATAAGATTTGTTCATGGAAGTACAAGAGTTATAAATGAATATTTAAAAGAAAACTCTAAAGAAGCAGAGGAAGTTATGAATGAATTAGTTGAAGATATATTAGTTTGTGGTCATACTCATATACCATATGCTAAATATTATGGTGAAAAACTATTAGTTAATGCAGGAAGCGTTGGAAAGCCTAAGACTAATA